>OBLV0100000040.1_pt1 | contig 82891 bp, 70 predicted proteins | sample 1520071 | NCBI WGS metagenome assembly OBLV01 (sample SAMEA3888446, study PRJEB22518) | metagenome | reverse complement strand
ACACCCTGGCCACCGCCAGCTACGACAACACCGCCCGACTCTGGGACCTCACCGATCCCACCCATCCCACCCTCACCGCCACCCTCACCGGCCCCGTGTACGCGGTGGCCTTCAGCCCCGACGGACGCACCCTGGCCACCGCCAGCTACGACAACACCGCCCGGCTCTGGGACCTCACCGACCCCACCCACCCCACCCTCACCGCCACCCTCACCGGCCACACCGGCCCTGTGTACGCGGTGGCCTTCAGCCCCGACGGGCACACCCTGGCCACCGCAGGCTTTGACAACACCGCCCGACTCTGGGACGTCCGTGGAATCCTCACGCTGTCAGGTCATCTGACCAGCCGGGCATGCTCAGCGGCTGGAGGAGGCCTTACCCGAGAACAGTGGAATGACTTCGTGCCTGGTATTCCCTACCGAGCCACCTGCTGAGCTGAGGCTGCACTCGCAGGTGCCCCGCCAGTCTTCGGCCAGCCGTCCCCAGCACCCCTGCGTCGGGTTCCCCAGGCCGGCGATAGCGTAGCCGGCGCCACACGCATCGGCACGGCTGCATCCCAGCTCAGGGCAAGCTTCCATCCAACCGACACCCGCTTACAGCAGTACCCGACCCGCCGGCATATTCTCACCACGTATGGTGTCAGTTGTCCTACTGCGGTCAATCCGACAACCTCACCAAGTCCGTTACTCCGCTGGCTACCTCATCCGTGGTCAGAGAACTGCGCTGGTGGCACATCGGCCGCTTGGCTATGAGGTGCGGTGTCAACGACTGGGGCGAGGTCAGCCGGTGCGGCGGCCCACTGCGACTGCGGCTGCTCACCGGAGTCGTTGACAGGTTCGCTCTTGCTGGCCGGCTTGGTCGGTCGGGTATGCCCGCCACGGCCGGCAGACCGCTGGACCGTACGCGCATTGTTAACAAAGAGACTGAGAGCGTCCCGCAAGAGCTGCGCATTCCGCGTACTGAGGTCGATCTCGTAACTCTTGCCATCCAGACCGAAAGCGACCGTCTGATCGGCCGCTCCACCGTCAAGATCGTCGATGAAAAGAACCTTGGTGTACTGCGCCATGCCAGCAGTAGCCCCTTTTGTAGCGAAATAGGATCACTTGACGCCGAACAGAATAGAGTTCGGTAGATCACTTGCCCGACGATGCTCGGCTAGCACCACGATACAGGTCATCGCCGAAGCGTGAGAAGGACGCGGCCGGCCGAGCGGCCGGACTCCACGGCCTGGTGGGGCGGCGGCAATCTCGTGCAGCGGGTACCAGGCCGCGACTGGCACGTGCACGTGCCCGGTGGCAGCGACCTCGGTCAGGTCACGGGCCGCCTGCTGCTTGGCGTCGTGAGGAAGTCGTCGCTGCCGAGCAGCTCATCGCTGACCCCATCGGGCAGCTCGACCGCTTGTCCCTCCGGCACGACCGTGGCGTGCACAGTAGTGCCAAACGGCCAGTAGGACTGCGCGCTGTACCCAGACAGGCTGACCAACCTACGCCAGATCGACACCCGGGCCGACCGCATCGATGACTCCGGCACCGTCGCTATGTGTACCACCCGCGGGCACGGCATAGCAAAGCCGAGCCATCCTTGCCTATGGCACGAGTATCAAGGCAGGAAGGTGTGCTGGTCGTACGACACGGAAATGACGGTGGTCGAGGGTGGCCACCCCGGTCTGTGTCCAGCCGCTCAGTGAGCGCAATCAGGCTCGCGTCAGTGCCGCCAAGAGGAAGATCACAATACCGGCAGACCAGTTCTCGTACGCGGAGCCAGTCGGCATGCGTCAACGTCTCCACAATGAGTGCATCGTCGATGATGGCCCTGGAGAGGGCCAGCTCCGCGGTAGCCCCCAGTTCCCGATTGATGAGATAGGCAGCCTCGGCGATCACGAGGGGTGAGGTGACTAGCGAACCCGCTGTCTCCTTAAGAAGACGCGCCATGCGGCATGCTGGGGATCGCTGCGGTCGGTGGCAGCGACGATTACCCCGTATCGACGAGAAGCACCCAGTCAGTCCCGGCCGAAGCCGTCGGCCAACAGATCATCCATACGCGGGGTGATGCCTACGCCCTGGCCGTGAGCCGGCGGACCACAATCATCGGGAAGATCAAGCGTCCCACTCCTGGCGACGATTCTACGACCAAGCGAGCCTGCCATGGTCGTCGAAACAGCGCCGTCCCGGTCAATACAGCGTCCACGTCCGCGTCGTCCTGGCAATCCACCAGGTCAAGGCGGTCAGTCAAGCGTGAGGAGGATGCGGCCGGCCGGGCGGCCGGATTCCACGGCCTGGTGGGCGGCGGCAATCTCGTGCAGCGGGTAGGTGGCCGCAACTGGTACGTGCAGGTGCCCGGTGGCAGCGGCCTCGGTCAGGTCGCGGGCCGCCTGCTGCTTGGCGTCGGTAGGAAAGTCGTCGCTGCCGAGCAAGCGCAGGGTGGCGTTGGCGAACAGCAGCGGCCAAAACGGCAAGCTCGGTCGTTCCGCAGGGGAGGCGTAAGCCACGATGACCGCACCCTGGCCTACTACCTCGGCGTCCAGGTCGATGTTGGCCGACAACGCGACCTCGATGATGCGGTCTACCCCGTCGGAAGCCACTGCCCGGATGCCTGCGGCTGGATCCGCTGCATCCAACGCCACGACGTGCCGTACCCCCTCGCCCGGGACATTCGCGAGATCGGTGGCGCGTCGTACCGTGCCAATGACGGTAGCGCCGCCCCAGTGCGCCAACTCTGCCGCCAGCCGGCCGACCGCTCCGAGCACACCGTGCACCAGCACCACCCGGCCCGACACCGGACCATCAGCGAACACCGCCCGGTGCGCGGTGATGCCCGGGATGCCGAGGCTCGCGCCGAGTTCGTCGCTGACCCCGTCGGGCAGCCCGACCGCCTGCCACTCCGGCACGACCGTCGCTTGCGCGGCGGTACCGAACGGCCGGTAAGACTGGGCACCGTACACCCAGACCCGCTGACCAAGCCGAGCCTGATCGACACCAGAGCCGACAGCATCGATGACTCCGGCGCCGTCGCTGTGCGGCACCACCCGGGGGTACGGCATGGCAAACCCGAGCCACCCTTGCCGCTTCTTCACATCCCCGGTGTTGACGCCGGAGAAGGTCAACCGGACCCGGACCTGCCCAGCCGCCGGCTCGGTCAGCGGCATGTCCCCGACCTGCAGGACGTCCTCGGCCGGCCCCTGCCGCTCGTACCAGGCTGCTCGCATCTGATCCATCTATGCCGGTGCGTACGAAAGCGCTGTCACCTTATGACACCAGCCGCAGCCGGCAGCTAGCCGGCACCGAGGCAAGTGAAGATCATCGCGGTGAGCGCGTGCGGCCCGTCGGCCATCTCACGCCGCGCGTCGGCCAGTGCATCGGCCGGCGGCTGCCCAGCGCACAGCCGTTGGTGCAGGGCGAGCATCACCGGCGGGGTGTCCGCATCCGGCACCGGCAGGATCGGCGCCACCAACGCGGTGGTGCCCTGCGCGAGGACGCAGGCCGCCAACCCCATCAGCTCATCCCCGGGCAGTACGTCAGACAGCCCAGCGTCGCAGGAGGCGAGGATGAGCACCCGTGGTGCGGTCTGCAGGCGTTCCAGGTCGTAGACGTTCATCGGGCCGTCCGCGAGCCGGAGGCAGGACAGCAGGGGCTGATCCGCGCGGAAGGCACCGTGCGCTGCCACGTGCGCCAGCTCGGCACCGTCCAGCGCGCTGCCCACCGCGCTGGCGGTGGCGGCTGATCCAGCCAGGTAAGTGGCCTGCGGGTAGAGCGCATGCAACGCGGTGACCTCGTCCGCGCCGTGCGGCAGGTCCGGGCCACTGACCAGGACGGTACGCCGGTGCTGCCCGCCAGCCGGCGACGGTGAGGCGGCGGCCCGAAGCCACCAGCCCGCCGACGGCGCGACGCTGATCGGACGCTGGCTGACTGACGGCAGCATCGCCCAGGGCAGCGCGTGCAGCGCCGCGGTAGGGACCACCACCAGCGGCCGGTCTTCGATCCACCGCCTAAGCGGCTGCAGCAGCAGCTCATCCAACTGTCCGGCCGCTGCCACGCCTTCAGCGTGTGCCTTCTTCAGGAAGACCGAGGGGCCGAACTGGTGCACCAGCCGGCGCAGCCAGAACCGTTGCGAGATCACCAACCTGGTGGCCGTCAGCGTCGGACCCAGCGGGTGCAGGTTCTTGGTCCGCCGGGTGAGTACGACGGCGTACAAATCACCGGCAACGTCGATCAGCTCCACCAGCGCCCGCTCCCCCAACGCCGCCTGGACCTCGCCGACCGAGGTGCGCTGCGGCTCGTAGCGGGCGGTCAGGCCGCTGCGCCGGGCCAGCCGCTGGACGGTACGTTCCAAGACGGCTTGGCGTTGCCGGAGCGACGCCGACTGGCGATCCAGGCCGGGGCCGCTGTCGGTGCTGGCGAGCAGGCGGAGCTGGGCAAGCGCCTCGGCGAGCTCCTCATCCTGCGGCGGTTGCACCGGTGGCGTGGACAGCGTGCTGGCTCGCCACCGCTCGGCCCATCGCAGAATCCGGGCCGGACTGCCGTCCGCCAGCGCAAGCCGCAGACCCAAGGTGGCGATATCGGTGGCATGCGCCGAGGCGTTGGCACGCAGCTCGGTACCGCCAAGGTCGCGTCGAAGCCGCTCGACGACCCCCATCCCAGCGCGCAAGGCGGCATCGGCCCGGCGCGGGTCGTCCTCGATGAGGTACAGCAGCGCCCGAGCGTAGCAGGCACGCGAGCGCATCTCCGCCGGGTCCGAACGCCGCGACACCGTCAGGCCGACCAGATCGGCGCGGGCGATCCGGGGCCGACCCAGCGCCACCGCCACCTGCGCGGCGACCAGCCGGGCATCGGCAGCGGCGACCAGCCACCCGTTGTGCGCCAGCTCGGTGGCGGCCCGGCGGCTGGCCGCCAGCAACGCCGGGGTGCATTCGCCGGCCCGCCACGCGGCCCGGATGCGGATGTCATTGGCCAGCGCCCGGTAGCTGGAGCGTCGCTGCCGGGCGAAAGCGCGGCCGCTGCGCTCAGCCAGGTCCTGCGCCTCGGCGTACTTGCCTTCCCGCAGCGCGATCAAGGCGAGCATCAGCCGGGCTTCGGCGAGGTAGGCGGACAGGTTGCGTTGCTCCTGTTCCTGCACTGCCCGTTCGGCGGTTTCCCGGGCCTCGACCAACAGCCGGCCGGCCAGCAACGCCTCGGTACGGTCCAGCAGGCCGACGGCATCCACCACGCCAGCGCGGTCCAGAAGCTGGTCGACCTCGTGGAACGCTTCCAGCGCAGCCACCACGTCCCCGCGCCGGGCGGCTACCACCCCCAGGTTCTGGCTGGCCTCAGCCGCCGCGCTGGTCTGGCCCAACTGCCGGTACAGCGCCACCGCCTGCCGCAGGTCCACCGCGGCCCGGGCCAGCAGGCCCCGCCGGGACCGCAGCAGCCCCCGGTTGTTATACAAGATCGCCAGCGCCTCGTCGTCGCCGGCCCGGCTGAGCAACGGCAACGCCCGCCCGAACCCCTCATCAGCCTCCTCCAGCCGACCCTGCATCTGCAGGATGCTGGCGCGCTGCAACTCCACCCGAGCCAGCTCGGCACCCCCCAGCACCTCGCCAGCGCGGTCCAGGTCAGCGTGCGCTGCCGCGATCCGCCCGGCGTACGCCAACGCCAACGCGCGGCTGATCCGCACCTGGGCCGCAAGCTCCACCGCCCCGGCCCGATCCGCCAACCGGATCGCCCGACCGAAATGCGCTGCCGCCCTCCCGACATCCTGCTCCACCCGGGCCACCATGCCCAGCGCCCGCTCGGCCTGCGCTGCGGCCACGTCATCCCTGCCCTGGCGTGCCTCGGCCAGCGCACGCTCAGCCTCGATCCGCGCGTGTCCCGGATCGCGATAGACCAACCCCAACGCGGCATCCGCCCGACCAAACGCCTCACTCACCGCGAACGGCAGCGCCCCAGCGCCGCAGCCAGCCCCTTGGCATGCCATCAACCCCACCAGTACGAGAGGGAAGCTATCCTGCCGTATCAGATCACTCCGCTGCGCCCTCTGCCAGAGGAATGCACCCTCATTGGAGGTTGGGATGAGTGACCGAATCGAACTACTCAACCACATTCACGGGCTGCCGCTGGATCCGCCGCGCGCGGTTGCGCCCGTTACGCCGCAAGAAGTCGCCCGGGTCACTGAGGACGAGCAGCAGCCCGGGCGAACGACCATGATCGCCGTCCTCGACAGCGGCGTCGGCCAACACTGGTACGTCAAGGACCGGATCTACCCGGTGGGGATCCCCGAGGACGCAGACGAGCGGTGGGACCTCTGCGACGGGGTCTTGCCGAGGTACGTCGGGCACGGGACATTTGTCGCCGGTGTCGTCCGGCAGTACGCCCCGCACGCCACCATCCTGGCCCGCCGGGTGATCGGCTCGGAGGGCGCAAGCAACGATCAGGTGCTGGCCCAGGCCATTCGCGATCTGATCAACTACAGCCCGGATGTCCTGAACCTCTCCCTGGGTCCCGGCCGGCACCCAGCCGAGGAGGACGCGGCAACGCCAACCCCCCAGACCAGCGCCGCAATCACCCGGCTGCAGGAAGAGTGCGGCACCATCGTGGTCATCGCCGCCGGCTACCGCAGTGAACACTGGCCGCAGGTGGAACTCGCCATCCCGAGCGAGCGCACCGTGATCGTCGGCGCGTACGACCAAAACCAGCAGCGCGCCGACTTTAGCGACGACCGGGATGTGGAGCTGTGGGCTCCCGGGGTGGGAGTGCTCAGCTCCTTCGTCTATTGGAACGGCCCGGTCGCGCAGGGGGAGACCGACGAACCTGAGGGGCAGGCGGAAACGCCGCCCCCGCAGCAGTTCGAGGGGTGGGCAGAGTGGGACGGCACCTCGTTTGCCGCACCCGCGGTGTCCGGCGCGGTCGCTACGGCTATCGGTCAGCGAACCTCCGAACGCGATACCCGCAAGCGTCGGCTGACCGGGCTAGAAGATGTCCGCGCCGGAGCCAAGCTCATCGGTGAGGATCTGGTGCTGACTGCACAGCCGAGCCTGATCAGCTTCTATGGCCGGAAGATTGGGTAACCGGATCAAAGGCTCGCTGCTGAACTGAAGCAAGCTGTTGAGCTGAGATCGGTGGTGGAATGGGCTGAGGCGGCGCTGGCAAGGTCGCCTCAGCGCTACAAGAGAACCCAACCGGTCAACACGCTGCCGATCTCGGTACGGCAGTACAACCGAAACGAGCACGGCGGGATGGGCTGGATTGTAAAGGCCCCGACCTCATCGATCACCACCGTGCCGACCCCACCATCGGCAAACCGTATCTCCAGCTCCCCCACTTCGGGCGGCACCACCTGGCCAACCAGCGCATGGTCGGTAACCTCCAACTCGATGGTCATCTGGGCCGACATGAACAGCAGCGTCCGCAGCGGCACCAGCTCGGTACGGGTTACCCTAGGCTGCGGCCAGTCGTCACGCTCTGAATCGTAGGCAAGGGCGGCCAGCTCGACATCGACACTGTGCCATGGATAGACGGCCTTTCCAGTATCGACGAAGTAACGCGGCGCCCGCTGCGCGGCCCGCAATGCCTCACCGAGCGCCGCGAGGAGCCGGTCGTCATCGCTCCACCACTGGCTGGTCATTATCACTCATCTCCGTCGGTGAGCTCCGGGTCGGCTACCATGAGCGCAATGATCGCCGGGTGGTGCCGCAGCCGGTCCAGGCAGCGCGCGCGAGCTGGTCCTATGTCGTCAATCGGTATACCTAATTCCGCGCTGATCTCGGCACCCGAGGACGGCGTGTCTCGAAGTAACATCGACAGCAGCTCCTGGCAAGGTGGTGGCAGTGCCGTAAATGCCGCGTGCAATGCGGCGTCCCGCTCCTCAAGGAGCAAGCCTGGTCCGGCCGTCCCCGGCTCGCGGGTCACCACGAAATCGCGATCTGCGTCGTCGGCCGCCCGCTCCCGTGGATCGGCGGATGCCTGCGCCACCTGACGGCACTCCTGGGCCGCCGTCGTGGCCAGCCAGCGGGGTAGCGTGGCCGGCTCGGACAGTACCGGTAAATGCTTGACCAGCCGCAGCCAGACATTCTGTCCGACGCTGTGCGCCTCGGAGTCGAGAAGTCCGTACCGCCGGCAGGTCGTCCAAACCAGTGGGGCATAACGCTCGACGATCTTGTCCCACGCGAGCTTGTCGCCGGTCTGAGCCCTGGCGACGAGGTCGGCATTAGTCGGGTCATCGCTCATGGCATGCCGCTCCTCTCCACCCGGGTACGACACTGGCTAAGGATGTCACGGCGTGCCGACAGATTGGAAGTCTAACAACACTGTCGTGCTATCCAGATGGCCGGTCCCGACCCGATGCACCACTTGCCGGCGCGGCTGCCGGCGGCCACGACCAAGCAGTTCGTCAGCCAGCCCGCTGCGCGATGTGGTGCCTTCCGAGTCGCTGTCGATAGGTCTCACTCAACTTGACAGAGGAAAGATCGGCTCACCCGATACAACCTGTTTCAGGCTGACCGCACCGCCGCGGTGTCAAAGCGACCATCAGGTGAACCGAGGAGGGGTAGCGGGTGGCGGTTCAGGGCCTACCTGGCTTTCCATTTTCTTGACGGGTGTCGGATTTCTTGACGGATGTCTGATCCTTTCGCGGCGGGTAGCTGCGGGCTCTGCCGCGCTGAGCTGGGGCGGGCACGTCGAAAATGTTCGTGACGGGTGCGCCCGGACCCAACGAAATCGCGTCCGGACGAATTGCTCGGGTTGACGATGTCACTAACTCGCCAGCACGTTGGCCCGCAGTGCGGGTCCTGGTGTCGAGCACACCGCGGTCGAGGACCTCACCGCAGGCACCAGCGTCGATGGTGGGCAGCGGCTCGTGGTCGCGCTGCCACCCGTACCGCAGCAGGGTGTGACGCCCCCAACGGCCCGGCCCAACCCAGCAAGTGGGCACCTCTTGCCCCAACGAAGCAACCACAGGTGACCACTTGCCCCCCACGGCCCGGCCCAGCAAGTGGGCACCTCTTGCCCTACCCAGCAACCACAGGAGATCAACTCGACCACAGGTTCGGCAGGAAGGTCACCAGAAGCCGCTAGCATCAGGTATGGCTCGTAGTCGCGTCAGGCTGGCGCTCCTGCTCCTCAGCGTCTTCGGTACCGGGATCATCGCCTGTGCTCCCGTCGTGAGCACTGGATCACTGCCCGACGGCGGTGGGTTACTGCGCAGTGCCGCCACCCAGATGAGCAGTGTTCAGAGCGCCCACTTCACCCTCAGCACCAACGGCACGGTTGCCGGGACCTCGGTACGCACCGCCAACGGTGTGATCACCCGCGACGGCGATGTGCAGGGCAGCGGGCAGCTCGAGGAGCTTGGGCAGCGGATGGACATCGAGTTCGTCTTCGTCGGCAACACGGCGTACGTCAAGGGCCCCACCGGCGGCTTCCAGCGGCTCGCCGTCTCGGTGGCCGCCAGCGTGTACGACCCGTCGGCCATCCTCGACCCCACCCGGGGCGTGGTTCACTTGCTGATGACGGCACGCAACCCGCACACCGAAACGCGCGAGAAGGTCGGCGGCCAGCAGGCCTACCGGGTCCGGGCCCAGTTCGACCAGCAGGCGCTGTCCACGCTGCTACCCGGCGTGACCGGGACGATCACCGGCCAACTGTGGATCGGCGCTAGCCCGCATCGCCTGCTGCAGGTGCGGTTCGCGATCCCGGCCGCCTCGGGCGGGCAGTCCAGCACGATAACAGTGACGCTGTCCGGCTTCGATCAGCCGACCAACATCCGCCCGCCGAGCTGAGGCGATGGCGACCATCCCGGTCCGCCCGGACAAAGACCGGTCGGTACCGCGGCGGGCTCCCCGGCGCCGCGCGGTCGCGGTCGGTGCCGGTGGTGTCGGCGTACTGCTGGCCGCCATCGATGCGTACGTCGTCGTCACGGTGCTCGTCAACATCATCCAGGACCTCGGCGTTCCGCTGAGCCATCTGGAGCGGGCGACGCCCGCGGTGACCGGATACCTGCTCGGTTACGTCGCCGCGCTGCCGCTGCTGGGCCAGTTGTCCGACCGGTACGGTCGGCGGCCGCTCATCCAGGTCTGCCTGGCCGGGTTCGCGGCCGGCTCGGCGCTGACCGCCGCGGCCCCCACGATACCGGTGCTGGTGGCCGGGCGGGTGCTGGCCGGCCTGGCTGGTGGCGCGCTGTTGCCGGTGACCCTGGCGCTGGTGGCCGACCTGTGGCAGGAGCGGCGGCGGGCGGCCGCGCTCGGCGCGGTGGGGGCCGCGCAGGAGCTGGGTAGCGTACTCGGTCCGCTGTACAGCGCCGGGGTGGCGGCGCTGGTGGGCTGGCGCGGGCTGTTCTGGCTCAACCTCCCGCTGGCGCTGCTGGCTGCGGTGGCGGTACAGCTCACCCTGCCGGCCGGCGGTGACCGGCGCCGGCTGGGCGGCCGGCCGCGGGTGGACGTGGTCGGCGGCGTGCTGCTCGCGGTGGCGTTCGCGCTGCTGGTCATCGGCCTGGACAACCCGGACCCGCAACGCGCGGTGCTGCCGCCGTGGGGCGCCGGCACGCTGGTGGCTGCGCTGGTCGTACTGGTCGCGTTCGCCGGCTGGGAGGCGCGCGCCCGGCACCGGCTGCTGGACCCAGCAGGCGTGCGCTGGCCGCCGTTCGTGGCGGGACTGGCCGTTAGCTTCGGCGCCGGCTGCGCGCTGATGGTCACGCTGGTCGACGTACAACTGTTCGCCCAGACGCTGCTGAGCCGCAACGCCACCGGCGGCACCCTGCTGCTGACCCGGTTCCTGATCGCGCTGCCGGTAGGCGCGCTGGCCGGCGGGTGGCTCGCCGTACGGCTACCCGAGCGCTGGGTCAGCATGGCTGGGCTGATGCTCGCCGCCGGCGGGTATTTGCTGGTCGCCGGCTGGCCAACCGACATCCTCACCGCGCGGCACACCCTCGGCCCGCTGTCGCTGCCGCGGCTGGACACCGACCTGGCCCTGGCCGGGCTCGGGCTGGGCCTGCTCATCGCGCCGGTGTCCGCGACGGTGCTGCGAGCGATACCCGCCGCGCAGCACGGGCTTGCTGCCGCGGCGGTCGTCGCCGCCCGGATGGCCGGCATGCTTATTGGCGTGGCCGCGCTGTCGGCTTGGGGCCTGCACCGCTTCAGCGCGCTCACCGCCAGGCTGGATCCCCCGCTGCCATTCGGCGTACCCGCCGTGGAGTACCAGCGCCAACTGGCCGCCTACCGCCAGGCAGTCGATCAAGCGCTGCTGGCCGAGTATCACGAGATCTTCCGGATCACTGCGGTGGTGTGCTTGGCCGCCGCCGCCACGGCGCTGCTGATGCGGCTGCCCACCGCCGGCAGCCGCCCGTCCGAACAGGTGGTTAGCCTGGCTGGATGACTGATGGCGAGGGGCAGCGGCGGGTACGGGTCGAGCTGGGCGGGGTGCCGGAGACGCTGCTGTGGAACTTGTACCACCGTGCGCTCGCGGCCAGCGGCCCACACCCACTGCTGACGGACCCGAAGGCCGTGGAGCTGGTCGAGCGGATTGACTACCCGTTTGAGCGGCTGGCCCAACGCGGCGGTCCCTCCGGGCAGTGGCACGGACTGCGGGTGCGGCGCTTCGACGAGCAAGTACGGCGGTTCCTGATTGAGCACCCGGAGGGGACGGTGGTGGCGCTCGGGGAGGGGCTGGAGACGCAGTTCTGGCGGGTGGACAACGGCCAGGTGCGGTGGGTGACGGTCGAGTTGCCGGAGACGGTCGCGGTACGCCGTGCGCTGCTGCCCGACGGGCCGCGGCAGCGCACCGTGGCCTGCTCGGCCACCGACGAGCGGTGGACGGCGGAGGTGGATGCTTCGCGCGGGGTACTGATCACCGCGCAGGGGCTGCTGATGTACTTCCAGCCGGCTGAGGTGGACCGGCTGGTAGATTTGTGTGCGCGGCGGTTCCCCGGCGGAGCGCTGGTCTTCGACGCCGTACCGAAATGGATGATCGCACGTCGAAGCGGTTGGCTGGACCGGGAGACCGATGACTACCACCCGCCACCATGGACGTGGGAGATGGACGCGGGTGAGCAACGTCGGTTGGCGGCGCGCCCCGGCGTGGCCACCCTGGCGGTCACCCGCCCGGCCCGCGGGCACGGCGTGTTCTTCGGCGTGCTGTTCCCCGCGCTGGAACGCGTACCGGCGCTAGGGTACCGGCTGCCGGTCTTCCCCGTGCTGCTCGCCCGCTTCGCCTCCGAACCCGACGCCGCATGATAAGTCCGGTCACGAGCCAGCCCCGCTGCCCACGCCAGCATCCGGGCAGGGTCCCGCCTAAACCATGACGTGTATGAGCACCCAAGATAGCCTACGACCAAGTCGAACTGGCGGTGTTTCTATGCCTCTTGGTTGGGCCGCGGATGAACACCCGTGCTGTCCCAGCCGTGGTGTATACAGTGACGGTTGGTTTCTAACGTCCTCCCCTTGGGTTCTCCCGTAGTGACCCTGCTGGAGCACGACAGCATGCCCGAGGCACTCCATCACCTGCACGAGGCCAAACGAATCTTCTCTCAGGGGCAGCAGTTGAGCACGGGCGAGGCGCAACTGGATGCCGCTTGGGCGCGGTACTACGCCCGCATGGGGGACCACGCAAGAGCGGAGGATCTGCTCCGTGGAGCGATCAGGCAGGCCAGCGACGATCGGTACCCGCGCGGCGAACTCGTATTCCTGACCCAGCTCGCCGGACTCCGCTTGGCCCGCAGGCACATCTGGTCCGGCGCTGCCCTGCTGCTCCGTACTGGCTATGTGTTCTTCCGCAGCGAGTTCGAGCCCGGCTGGCGGAACTTGCTCGCCCAACTTCGCAGCGGCACAAAGATCACATTGGGCCTAATCTACACACAGCTTCCGACACGCCGACAACGCACCGATGCAGTTCCCGTCTACTGCCCGTGCGGGGCTCATCAGCACTGAGCGGCGACCAGCACTGAGCCTGGATTCACCGATTAATGGTGTGTCTGGTGCGTGTCGAGGTGAAGAGATACCCTCTGATCGAAAATTCGTAGTAGTAGGACAAACGTTAGACGAAGTACTCGAGCGTCATGCCTTGGAGCCACCACTCGCCTCTTCAATCCCCCGAAACTTCGCGGAGTGACAGAACGTGCCTGGCAAGAGGTATGGGTCAGTCACGTCCGTGTGACCGCACCAGCCCACGTACGAGTTCGTTGGCTGAGAGTTTGCCCTCGGCGACTGCTCCTAGCTTTTCCCTGAGCGCGTCGCTGACCACCGCCCCTTCGATCTCTGCATTAACGATTGCATGCCTAACCGCCCCGTCTGGATCGGCCTCTTGGCAAGCGAAGTACGTGGCGATCGTCTCCAGATCAATCGTCGCATCCGATGGCGCGTATGCTGACAATCCCTCCGCGCCAGGTACCAAACCCACCGCATCCAACGCGCCAGGCAGGCCACCAGAGCGGCCCTGGGCGCCGCGTGCCCGGCCGGGCCACTCGATAGCATCCGGGCCCGGTGGCCGCAGAGCGGAACCCATACGGCAGAAGAATCATGGCCACGTCCAGCGTGACGGATACTGCCCGGATGAGGCTCCCCGACGACGAGCGCGCGACGTTCCTGGCCGAGCGCCGGGCCGTGAGCGCACAACGGTACGACACCCTGCACAGCGCGCACTACGACGAGCACTGGGGTGACATTGCCCCGTCCCATGCCCGATACGTACGTCGGCTGATCGAGCGCCTCCCCACGGGCGCGGCCGTCCTCGACGCCGGCTGCGGCACCGGCAAGTATTGGCCGGACTTGCTCGCCGCGGGCTGCCACGTGCTAGGCGTGGACCAGTCGGCCGGCATGCTGGCGCGAGCCAACGCCAAGCACCCGGACGTGCCGACCCAGGTGCTGGCGCTGCAAGACCTCACCGCCGCGGAGAACCTCCGCGACCGGTTTGACGGCCTGCTGTGCGTCGATGTCTTGGAGAACGTCGGGCCGGAGGACTGGCCCGGAGTCGCCGGTGGCCTGGGCCCAGACGCTGCACGGCGCGGCGAGCGCGTACCTCACGGTGGAGCTGCCGCCCGACCCGCTGCCCGCCGCCTCGGATCCGCGCCAAGTGGCGGGCGAACTCTTCGAAGGCTGCGGCTACCACTTCTACCCGTCCCGGCGGCAGGTCAGCCAGTGGCTGAGCACAGCCAGGTTCGGCATTGAAGACCAATCCGACGAAGATGAGTACTGGCACCTGCTGCTGGCCCGCTGATGAGTCGCCACCTATGACCCAAGTCGGTAGCCTAAATCGGTATCCTAAACGGTTTATGGTGCGCGCAAGAAACACCGCGCTGGCCACTCAAGCGCGAAAAGGCTGCAAGAGAAATGTCCGGGAAAATCAACAATCATCGGGAAAAACTAACCCTGATTACCCCAAGGTCTCGGATGAAGCCCCTCACTTGGTACGGCGCCACGGCCAAGTGGCGCGCCGGAGTGTCCGGCGCGCCACTTGATCGTACTTACTCGGACCGATCAGCTCTGTTCGTGGGCCCTACTGGGACTGGCCCCGGTAGCCGACGGGTCCCTCGCCCGGGAACTGAGCCGCTCCCTGGAATCCCGTCCCGTCGTCGAAGAAAGTGATCGACGCGTTGCCTTCCGGGCCAGCCCAGGACACTTGGGTGCCGGTCGGAGGCAAGGTCTTGTCCGGGACTACCGCGTTCCGGTTCTGGATGTGGATGGTGAGGTCGGTGTCGTTGTGCCAGTCCGCGTCGGGGCCACCGTACTGGATTTGTGTCCGATAAGTCGCCATGCCGCGTCTCCCCTCCTGATCACGTTGCCTGGACCTGACCGCGTCGATTTGCCGTGACGCTCCGCCAACGAGCCTATGCTCCGACTACCGTAAAAACCATTGAACAGCAGTTCTATTCGATTCGACGTCGCCGACAACGTGGCATGACGCGCCAGTTCAGGTCCAGCCACGCCGCGTGGCATCACCGGAGCAACGCAGCTTGGACGGCCCGTCCAGCCCACGCGCCCCAGCCGGCCCAGCCCGCGAAGCCTGCGCTCGCGGTGCTGACCCCGCCGGGACCGCAATGCTCACCGTGGTCAACACTCGACCCGTGGCCGCCACGTCGTACAAGCCAAGCTGGGTCACAACGAGCATCGTGATCCCGATCATCCTCGCCGTGGTCTTTGGGCTGGTGTTCCTGTCGGGACCGCCGATCTGGTGGAGGAAGCTGCTCGGCGACGGATTCTCGGGCGGATGCATGCCGTACCTGGTGTACGCACAGAACCGGTGGGACCCCTACGGCGCCGCCGTACGCCAAAGCCCGAGCGTGACAGCACCCAAGATCGGCGGGTTCGCCCCGAACGAGGTCATTATGGTCAACGGTTGGGTCCACGCCGAGACCGTCTACCCGGCCAACACGCCACCGTTCAACAGCGACATCTGGTTCCATTTGGCCAACCAACAAGGCTGGGTGTCCTTTGCCGGCGTGCGGGGCACGCTGACCACGCAGGACCCTACCGACCTGGCCCCTGACGGCGGAACACCCGCACCGACGCCAAGTACGTGCGAAGGCAGGTTCCGCTAACGTTACTGGCTAGCGGCCGTCGAACACCCGGGCCAGGCTGCGTGCCCGAGCAGAATGAGCAAGGTCCTCCAGCAGTACCGGCCGGCCGGCGGGATCCGCCAGCGGCACCTGCCAGTTCGGGTACTCCCGCGTGGTGCCCGGCTGGTTTTGGGTACGCCGGTCGCCAACCGCGTCCGGCAACGCGACCCCGAGCAGGCGGGCCGGGGTACGGGTGAGGAACCGGTGCAGGGCCTCGACCACCTCCTGCTCGCCCGCCCCGGGCCGCAGCAGACCCAGCTCGACCAGCAGCTCGCGCCAGGCGACCTGCTCGGCGGCATCAAGTGCCCGCTCCTGCTCCACCGGCCGGGTCAGCAGGCCGAGCCGGTCGCGCAGCGCGATGTGCTCGCCAGCCAGATAGCCCGCGGTCGGCGGCAGGTCGTGCGTGGTCACGGTGGCCAAGCACAGCTCGCGCCACTGCTCGGGGCAGCGCGGCCGACCCGCGTCATCTCGCTCGAACCACAGGATCGAGGTGCCGAGTATGCCCCGCTCCTGCAGGTACTCCCGTACCCAGGGCTCGACAGTGCCCAGGTCCTCCCCCACCACCACCGCGCCAGCCCGATGTGCCTCCAGAGCAAGGATGCCGATCAGCGCGTCGTGGTCGTACCGGACGTACGTACCCGCCGACGGCGGCGCGTCCGCCGGGATCCACCACAGCCGGAACAGCCCGATGACGTGATCGACGCGGATCCCACCAGCGTGCCGGAGCACCGCCCGCAGCATATCGCGGTACGCAGCGTAGCCGGTCTCAGCCAACCGGTCCGGGCGCCACGGTGGCTGGGTCCAGTCCTGGCCCTGCTGGTTGAACGCATCCGGTGGTGCGCCGACCGAGACACCCCTGGCCAGTACGTCCTGCAGCGCCCAGGTGTCCGCGCCAGCAGAGTGCACCCCCACCGCGAGATCATGGACCACCCCCAGTGGCATCCCCGCCTCGACCGCCACCCGCCCAGCGGCTGCGAGCTGTTCGTCGGCCAGCCACTGCAGCCAGCAGTAAAAGTCCACCCGGGCGGCCAGCCGCTCGCCGGCTTCGGCCACCACTGGCGAGCGCGGGTCGCGTAGCGGCGGCGGCCAGTCCGTCCAGACCGGGCCGTACTCCTCGACCAGCGCACACCAGGTCGCAAAGTCCACCAACCGCTGGCCTTCCCGGGCGAGGAACGCGTCGTACGCCGCCTGCCGGCCCGGCCCGCGCGGCACCCGGCTCACCAGCTCCAACGCCGCCCACTTGGCCGCCCACACCGCATCCCGGTCGATCAGGCCATCGACCTCGTTGCCGTCGCGTAGCTCAGCGGCCAGCGCGTCGATCCGGGAACGGGCTTCGGCCGGGAGGTAGCCGAACTCCGGGATCGCCTCGACCCGCAGGTACAGCGGGTTGACGAACCGCCGGGTCGTCGGCAGGTACGGCGAGGGATCCACCGGCGAGACCGGCTCCGCGGCATGCAGCGGGTTAACCAGGACGTACCCGGCGCCCAGCTCCAGCGCGGACCACGCCGCCAGCTCGGCCAGATCCGCCAAATCACCAAAGCCCCAGGAGTGGCGCGACCGGGTCGCATAGAGCTGGACCTGGAACCCCCACACGCGCCGGTCCCCCAGTGTGCTCGGCAGGGCCAGGCGCTGCGGCGTCACGACCAGCGGCACCACTTGCTGGCGCTCCCCCGAGCGAGCGTGCAAGCCGTGCCAACCCAGCGGCAGATCACCGGGCAGCTCGAACATCACCTCGCCCACCAGCCGGCCATCAACCTGCATCGGATCTACCCAGTGCTCCCGCTGGCGGAGGTCGTGCTGCAGCCCGCCGCCTTCCAGCTCCACCCACACCCGCACCGGCGCGCCGCGCGGAACGTGCACCTGGAGCGCTAGGGCGTGGCCCGCCTGGGTGACCACGCACGGCGGCAGCATCCGCCGCCAGCGCTCGGCCTGGTGCTCGGCCAGCGCGGCTCGGGCCTGCTCGGCGGTGCCGGCTGGTACGCCCAGCGCCCGCAGCACGGCGATGATCGTGGCGGCCGGTACCCGGACGTACCCGCCCTGCCAGTCCCAGTACTCCGTGGCCACGCCGTACGCGGCGGCAAGCTCGACAAGCTCCGGCGTGAGGTCGGCCGGCTGATGGTGGGGCACGTGGTCGGTCACGGCGCTAGTCTGCCCGCACCGGCCGCCCGCGGCAGGTAGCGACCCGGCGCAGTCAGGGACGGGAGCGCGGCAGGCAGCACTTCTTGTACTTCAAGCCCGACTGGCACCAGCATGGCTCGTTACGGCCCGGCGGCCACGGGGTCTCCCGCTGCCGCCCCTCCAAGTGCTCGACGTAGCTTTCCCAGACCTCCGACTCGGTCGGCTCGCCGCCGCGCTGGGTGGCCCAACTGGCCAGCTCATCGGGCGTACCGGCGATCACCGACAGCCCCGTACGCCCCTCCTCTGACCATTGCGCCAACCCCTCCTCCAGCAGGGCCCGGTGCTCATCCCACGTCCCGCCGAACACATCGGCCAGCACCGGCCAGCGCAGCAGCACCTGCTCGAACTCCGCCTGCGGCCAAAACAACGCTGGGATGACGCCGTCCTCCTCGGCGGGCAGGGGCGCCTCCACTACGTCCAGCAGGCGGTCAGCCAGGTCGTCGTAATTGTCATGGGGCAGGTCTAGGTCGCGGCGCAGCCCGTGCCGCTCTACCGACAGGCAGTACACGATCGCGGATTGGCGGGGCTGGTCGGAATCCAAATCCGACGTCCACCGCTCCAACGCCTCCTGCAGCGCCGCGGTCAGCCACTGCTCGGCGGTCTCATCCCGCCCTGCCGACTGCAACGCCTCGCCCACGTACGACGCGGCGCTAAGGTCAGTGGTCATCAACGGGCGCAGCGCCGTCAGCTCGGCCATTGCCTCCTCCTCGCGACCCAGCCGCAGCAGCAGCCCGGCCCGGAAGGCCCGGGGGTAGCCGGCGTCCGAGTCGCAGTGCAGCCGGTACGCCTCGATGGCCCGCTCGGCCAGCACCTGTGCCGCATCAAGGTCCCCGGCCTGCTCAGTGATCTCCGCAGCCATGATCAGCGCGTACCCGGTGTCTGCCTTGTCCGCCAAGCCGCCCAGCTCGGCCGCGTCGATCAGCTCAGCGGCGATTACCAGCGGTTCCCCGGCATGGATAGCGGCGACGCCCAGCTCATCGAGATCACCGCTGCTCAGCAGCTTGGTTGACGGCACGGCGTACTGTACCGCGGCCCCATCCCACCAACTGCCCACCCTTCGGCATGTCGAAGTACCGTTCCGACAAGCTCATCCCGTACCACGTTCCGGCTACCCGACCAGCAGACCGGCCGGGACTTCCTGCTCTACCACGCGCGGCTGTACGGCTGGGACCGACCGGCGGCGGGTCACCGACCGGCTGCTGACCGAGGTGGGCCTTTCCTGGCGGTGCCGCCGCTGGGGCCGGGGGCCAGCACGTCGTTGCCTGAGACCTGCATGCGGTCAACATCAGCAACTTCAATGTGTACGTCGTAGTGCTGCCCAACGGCGCCGCGACGGCTGGGACCGGTCCGCTGGTCGTTAGCCCACCAATGCATATCAGTGTGGCAGGCCGGCGGACGCTCGCCGCTGGCGGCACGCTGCCGGTCGTCCTTGCGGTGCCGGTCCTGCTCGGCTGGCGGCGGCGGCCGCGAGGTACCACCTGCGCCGCGCCCAACGGTAAGCAGCCGCGCACTACCGTAAGAAGTGGTTGTCCTCGACTTCGCGCGGTAGCGTCCGGGGGATCTTTCGTGGATAAGGCTCGGGTCGTTGAGGTGCTCGGTGCGGACGCCTGCGGTAGCGGGTACTTGGTCGCCGACCGGTTGGTGCTGACTGCCGCACACGTGTTGCGTGGACGCGACAGGCGGTTTGGTGCCGAAGCCGAGATCACGTTTCTGTCTGGGCGTACCGTGCCGGCCGTCCAGCGGTGGCTGAGCTACGACGGACCTAGCGAAGGTATCGATGCCACGTTGCTGGAGTGGGCTGCCTCGCAGTTTCCGGACAGTTGATTTGTGGCTGTTCATGCTGCCCGGTGGGTGCTCAGATAGTCGTTGTAGGCTTCTTGTGGGGTGCGGTAGCCGAGTGCGGAGTGAAGCCTGCGGGTATTGTATGCGGAACTCGATGTACCGTGTCACGTCTTTGCGGGTGTGTTCATGTGTCGGGTAGGCGGTACGGTTGACCCGTTCCACTTTCACCGCCGCGTTGAATGATTCGGCCTGTGCGTTGTCGAAGCATACGCCGGTACGGCCAACGAAGCGGCTGACGCCGAGTGTGGCGGTGTAGTCGGCGAACTCTTGGGAGGTGTCTTGCGTGCCGCGGTCGGAGTGGAAGATGACACCTTCAGCGAGCGGGTAGTGACGTGCGGCCATGTCCAGCGCCGTGGTGACGAGGCTGGTGCGCATGTGGTCAGCCATCGCATACCCAATGCACGCTTTGGTGTGGCAGTCGATCACACTTGCCAGGTACAGCCATCCTTCCCACGTCGGGATGTAGGTGATGTCGCCGACGAGTGTGGTGCCGGGGCGTCGGCGGTGAAGGTGCGGCCGAGCAGGTCCGGGATCGACTCCGCGTCGCCGGCGATCGTCGTGGCTGGCCGCCACGGTCGTGGCTGGCAGGTGATTCAGACCCGCCTGGCGCATCAGCGCCCGGATGAGCTGCGGGCTGGCTGCTTCGCCCCAGCGGGTCAGTTGCGCGTGCACCCGACGGTAGCCGCAAGGTGCCGTCGGAGTCGGTGAACGCCTTGCAGATCAGCTGCCTGAGCCGCTGTCGCCGGGCTGTGGTCGCTGAGGCCGGGCGGTCACGCCACTCATAGTAGCCCGACCTCGACACTCCCGCCCAGGTGCACATAGCGTTGATCGGGTAGTGTGCCTTCTGCGCGTCGATGAGCTCGAACTTCGCACTCACCGATACTCGGGGGCGAAGAAGGCCGCTGCTTTTCCCCCGAACTCCGATTTCATCCGCAGCTCGCGGTTCTCCCGCTCGAGCTCTCGCAGCCGGGCTCGTTCCGAGATCGAAAGCGGTGGCTCCTCATCCGCGTGCTCGGCTCGGTATTTGTTCACCCAGCTCCCGAGCGTGCCTTCGTTGACCTGAATCTCTCGGGCGACCTCGGCGATCCCGCGGGAAGACTCTCGATGACCATCTTGACGGCTTCGTCCTTGAACTCCGGCGAGAAGACTCTGCGTTTCCCTGACATTCCTCGACCTCCATTCCGGAAGGATCCTAGTGGGTCCCCTGTCCGGAAACTGGGAGGCACGCCACTGGCACGCCGTGCAGCAGATTAATGGCGCGGTGGCGCAAGGGCAGCCAGACTTCGCGGGCACCGTGGAGTCGATTCTCAGCACCGTCCAGAGCCTGGTCAACCAGGTACGCGACGTAACCAGGCAGGTCGCCGCGATCCAAGCCGCCATGACCCTTGCGAGGCCCGCGTCCTGACTGAGACGCAGCAGGAAGGCCGGAGGGCTGCCCCTCCCCCACCCGCTGATCTTGACGTTGTTGTCGCTATCCGGGCCCGAATAGCAGCAGTAACGTCAAGATCGGCGGGAAGGGTGGGGAGGGGGAAGCAGGAGGGCTGGGTGGGGTCCGAGTGGTACGCCTTTGCTGCCCAGTACGGTCAGCCGCTGGGTGGCCCGAGTCAAGGCGACGTACAGCGCCCGCACTCCACGCGGCTCGGCCAGGATCTCAGCCGGCTCGACGAGCAGTACGCCGTCGTACTCCAAGCCCTTGACCTCAAAGTCGTCGACGACCTGCAGCCGTGGGCCGGTCAACCCGGCGAGCAGGGTGGCAACCTCGGCCCGGCGGTCCCGCCCGACGACCACCCCGACGGTGCCCTCGACCTCGGCGAGCAGCTCGGCGGCCGCGGCGGGCAACGCGGCCGGCAGGTCGGCCGTACGCACCTGCCGGGGCGAGTGGTCGGTGTGCCGGACCGCCCGTGGCAGGTCCGCGTCCGGCACCGACTCGCGGATCACCGCGGCGGCCAGCTCGAAGATTTCGGCCGAGTTGCGGTAGTTGGTGGATAGGTGGAAGGCGTGCCGGGGCTGCCGGCCAAATGCGGCGTCTCGAGCTTGGCCAGCCTCGACCTCGTCCGACCAGACGCTCTGCGCCGCGTCGCTGACCACGGTCCAGCTCGCTTGCCGGCCGCGCCGGCCGAGCATCCGCCACTGCATCGGGGAGAGATCCTGCGCCTCATCCAGCACCACGTGCGCATAGTCGTCGTCCCGCGGCCTGATCTGGACTCGGGCGGCGAGCTCGCGGTCGGCGGCGGTGCCCAGCTCGGCTACCCCGGTCAGCTCGGCTAGCGACGGCGGTGGCGGCGGCTGCGGCGGCCGGCCGAGGAGGGCGGCCAACTCATCCAGCAACGCCACGTCGTGCGCGGACAGCTCGTCGCCAGCAGCCGCCCAGCCCTCGGCCAGCCGCGCTACCTCCTCCCGGCGGAGCGTGCCGCGAGCGCAGCGAGCCAGCCGGTCTGGGTCAGCCAGCCAGCCCAGCACGGTGCGCGGTCGCAGCATCGGCCACCAGGCCCGCAGGAACGTCTGGTACTCCTCGCGGTCCCGGATCCGCTCGCTGAACTCGGGGAGCCCGATCCCGGCACCGTCGCTGACCTGCTGCCACAGCACGCCGATCAACTCCTCGTCCGCCCGGCTGCGGCACCGGTTGTACGGTGCGCCGCGGGCCAGCACCAGCCGCCGAGTAGCGGCCAGCTCGGCGGGGCCGAGCTGCAGTAGCTCGCCGCGATAGAGGATCCGGAACTTTTCCGGCGCGCCTGGCACGCCCTCGCGCAGCGCGCGAGACAGCACCCGTCGGATCCGCAACGAACCCTTGATCGCAACCGAAGTCGGGTCGTCGCGACGGGTGGCGCGTACTCCTTCGACCAAGTCACCAATCGACCGCAGGGTGGCGCTGTGCTCGCCAAGCGAAGGCAGGACCCGCTCGATGTAGCGCATAAAGACCGGCGACGGCCCGACAATGAGCACTCCGCCGTCCTCGAACCGGTGCCGGTCGGAGAACAGTAGGTACGCCGCGCGGTGCAGCGCAACCACGGTCTTGCCGGTGCCCGGGCCGCCGGTGATCAGGGTAACGCCGCGGCCGGGAGCCCGGATCGCCGAGTCCTGCTCGTGCTGGATGGTGGCCACGATGTCCCGCATCCGGTCGGTTCGCGCCCGGGATAGGGCCGCGACCAGCGCGCCATCGCCGACGATGGGCAGCCCATCGGGCAGCGCGGCCGGGTCGAGTAGGTCATCCTCGACGCCGACCACCTGCTGGCCGACGCAGCGGATCACCCGGCGCCGGATCACACCCATCGGGTGCTCGGCGGTGGCCCGGTAGAACGGCGCGGCAGCCGGCGCCCGCCAGTCCAGCACCAGCGGCTCGTACTCCTCGTCGCGAACGCCAAGCCGGCCAATATAGCGGACCTCACCGCCCACCAGGTCCAGCCGGCCGAAGACCAGGCCGTCGTGCTCGCGGCCGATGGCCTGGATGCGGCGGGCAGCCACATACACCATCGCGTCCCGCTCGACCAGTCCGCCTTCGTGCCCCAGCCGGGCCCGGCCGTGACCCTCGATGGCCAGCAGCCGGGCCTGCTCCTCGGCGACCGCCAGCCGACGGTACACACGGTCGACGTGACTCTGCTCGGTCGCAATTTCTTCTTGTCTTACGGATGAATCCGCCGCCACGCTGGCAATACCTCTGCCCCCGAAGTGAAATTGTTTAACGGCAGATTATAGCCGGTCCAGTCAGTGCAGAGCGACCAGCGCGTGCGGTTCGACAACTTGGCCGTCCGGCCGGAGTTCGCCGTCGTCGTCGAAGAGCAGCACGCCGTTGCAGAGCAGGCTCCAGCCCTGCTCGGGGTGCGCGGCCACCACGTGGGCGGCCACCGCGTCGGTAGCGTTAAAAGATGGACAGTGCGGTAGGTGGGTACACATAACGGTCAGTTCTTTCACGTCAACTAGGGGTGTCATCAGGGCCAACGCCTAGTGTGCACTCAGCGCAACGCCAGGGAGCTAGTCGGACCTGAATGTGATACCCGAATGAGATGGACCCGTTTGGTCCAAGCATCGATCGGCATCCGGGCAGCAGGGTGGATACCGGGCGACAACGTGAACGGCTGGTTACGCCGCCAAGCGACGTAGGTCCGAAAGGACCATCTGCGGTTCGACGATCCGGCCGTTGGGCAGTAGTTCGCCACCGTCCTCGAAGAGCAGCACGCCGTTGCAGAGTAGGCTCCAGCCCTGCTCGGGGTGCGCGGCCACCACGCGGGCGGCGAACGCGTCGGTGGCGTCAGCGGGGGGGCACTTCGGCTGATGGGTGCACATGACCGTGGTTGCTTCCTTGGTGAGCTCCGGCTAGGACGGCGGGTTTGTCGTCTGTGAGAGTGAGATCACGCTGCGGCCTTACGGACACCGAGACGGCAACAAATCAGACTCATACCTTTGCTGGTATAGATCACCCAAACCCGGCACATCTCCGCTGATCTACCGCAGGAAGGTCGTCCCGGCCCTCATTGCGGTTGACTGCTGACTTCGTTTTCCGTAGCTTCAACGGTACGCCTGCCGTTCGCGTCAGGAGGCCGCCGTGGCACCACCGCAGACCCCCCTCGCCGTCGCCCGACCCGTCGATCCCGACGAGCAGAACCCCTACCTGCTCGGGATCTTCGCACCAGTCACCGAGGAGATCACCGCCGAGCACCTGGAGGTGATCGGTGAGATCCCCACCGACCTGTCTGGGGTGTACTTGCGCAACGGCCCGAACCCGCGCTTCCCGGCGCCGGGCCGGTACCACTGGTTCGACGGTGACGGCATGGTGCACGCGGTGCACTTCGAGAATGGCACCGCCCGCTACCGTAACCGCTACATCCGGACCCGGGCGTTCCACGCCGAGTCGGCGGCCGGGCGGGCGCTGTGGACGGGGGTGATGGAGCATCCGGCCGGCAACCCGTTTGGCAACAGCCACGGGCTCAACCTCAAGGACGCCGCGAACACCGACGTGGTCTTCCACCGCGGCAAGGTGCTGGCCACCTGGTACCTGTGCGGCACGCCGTACGCGATCGACCCGCTGTCGCTGTCGACGCTGGGCGCCGAGGACTTCCTGGGCACCCTGACCGGCGACATGATGGCGCATCCCAAGGTGGATGAGCGTACCGGCGAGTTGTTCTTCTTCGACTACGGGCCGCAGCCGCCGTACTTGCGTTATGGGGTGGTCGGCGCCGACGGCCGGGTCAGCCGGACCACCAACATCGACCTGACCGGACCGCGACTGCCGCACGATATGGCAATCACCGACAACTACGCGGTGCTGATGGATCTGCCGCTGATCGCCGACGCCGAGGCGGCCCGGCATGGCCGGCACCGGCTCGTCTTCGAGCACTCGCTGCCGGCCCGGTTCGGTGTCTTGCCACGGTACGGCGAGGGCAGCCAGATCCGCTGGTTCGAGGCCAAGCCGTGCTACATCTACCATGTCGTGAACTCCTGGGAGGACGGCGAGGAGATCGTGCTCGACGTCTGCCGGGTGACCCCGCTGCCGCCGGAGCCGTCCGCCTCACCGCTGGCAAAGCTACTGGCCTACTTGCGGCTGTCCGCGCGGCTGTATCGGTACCGGTTCAACCTGCGTACCGGGCAGACCATCGAGGGCCCGCGGGACGAGGCAAACACCGAGTTTCCCAGCGTGGACGCCCGGCTGGTCGGCCAGCCGAGCCGGTACTCCTACCATGTCAACATCGCCCCCACCGAGACGGTGTGCTTCGACGGCCTGGTCCGCTACGACCTGACCACCGGTGCCAGGCAGCAGGTCGGCTTCGGGCCGGGTCGGTGGGGCGCTGAGGCTCCGTTCGCGCCGCGGGATGGCGCGACCACGGAAGGTGACGGGTACCTGGTCACCTTCGTACAGGACGAGCGCGCTGGGCGATCCGAGGTGATGATCTTCGACGCGGCCGACCTGACCGCGGGGCCGGTCGGCCGCGTCGTTCTCCCGGTCCGGGTGCCGCTGGGCTTCCACGCCACCTGGGTACGGGCCGAGCAACTGCGCAACGCGTGGACGCGACACGCCCGTTAACGGGCGTGTCGCGTCCACGCGTTTCACGGGTTGGGCTGCCAGCGCTGCTCGACCCGGGCCAGCCGCCAGTAGCCAATCGCGGCCAGCCAGACCACCAGGAAGACCCCGACGATGAGGAAGCCGACGTTGTTTAGGTCCAGCCCGGCGACCCAGCCGGTAACTGGATCGCGCAGGCCAACATCGTCGTGCAGCACGGTGACCAGCTCGATCGTGCCGATGACGAACGCGACCGCGACTGACAGGCCGGTGATGGTCAGGTTGTAGTAAACCTTGCGCACCGGGTTGGCGAACGCCCAGTGGTAAGCGACGTTCATGAACGCACCGTCCACCGTGTCCAGCAGCGTCATGCCGGCGGCGAACAGCAGCGGCAGCACCACGATCGCGTACCACGGCAGCCCGGCTGCCGCGCCGCTGCCGGCCAGCACCAGCAGGGCCAACTCGGTGGCGGTGTCGAAGCCGAGGCCGAACAGCAGGCCGACCAGGTACATCTGGCCGGGCCGCCGGATGGACCGGGTCAGCCCGCCGAGGAACCGGTTGAACAAGCCGCGCGAGTTCAGCCGTGCCTCTAGCTCGGCCTCGTCGAACCCGCCGCGCCGCATCGCCCGGAACACCCGCAAGATACCCAGCAGCGCGACCATGTTGAGGGCCGCGATCAGGTAGAGGAACGCGCCCGCGGTGGTGGTACCGGCCAGACCGAGCACGTGGTGGGTGCTGGAGCTGTCGGACGACACCACCGTGGTGGCCGCCCGCGCACCAGCCGCAATCAGCACGGCCAGCACCATGACCACCGAAGAATGGCCAAGCGCGAAGAAGAACCCGACCGAGACCGGGCGCTGGCCGTCGGCCATCAGCTTGCGGGTGGTGTTGTCGATCGCGGCGATATGGTCGGCGTCGAAGGCGTGCCGCAGCCCGAGGATGTACGCGGTCACCCCTAGCCCGATCCCGAAGACCTTAGTGCCGACCGCGTAGTGCTGCGGCATCACCATCAGCAACAGGATTCCCCAGGCCAGCACGTGCAGCATGGCGATCACCCCGAGCAGACCGCCGATCCGGAGCCAGTCCGGCCGGCCGCTGAAGGCCCCGGTCCGGCTGGATCGGGTTGCCGTCGCGCTGGCCGCGACCTGCTCGGGCATGTTCAACCGGACCGCCTCCAACACCACGTGGACGACTTCCGTACGCGCTGCAGCCGGTCTCCTGACTCGCGGATGTTGCGTCCAACGCTCGGCCTTCCCAGGCGCCTGACGCGCCCAGTGGCCCCGTCCAGTGACCCCCGTACGGATCGAGACGTGGACTTCCCGCTCACAGTGGCGGGCCCGTGCCGGATTCGCACCGGCTTCCCGAACACCGCAGCAAAGTCAGGTTAGGAACCGGTCGGTCATACGTCAACACCTCACTACCTGTGCAGGTATAGCACCTCGGGCCGGTGTACTGCCAGAATCCCGGCATGCATTTGGTCGCAGCCCACCGGCCCGGCCGCCGGGTCATCGACGATGATCATCGAGTCTGCGCGGCTATCGAGGCGGTCGCCGATCAGGCAGCGGTGCGCGCCTGGGCCGGGCTGTTTGCCGTGCTGGCCGACCCGAGTCGACTGTCGCTGCTGCTGTGCATTTGGAACGCCGGGCAGATCTGCGTCAACGACCTGGCGGTAGCGGCCGGCATGAACGACACCACGGTGTCGCAGGCGCTGCGGTTGCTGCGCGCACATGGCCTAGTGGCGGCCCGCCGGGACGGCCGGCTGGTGCGGTACGAGCTGACCAACGACACCGTGCGCGAGCTGCTGGAGCGTATCCATCCCGGCCCGGCAGGCTCGCCGCTGCCGGCGCAGCACCGCGCCTGACCGCCCCACCCCCACCGCCGATCTTGACGTTCCTGTCGGTATTTGGGCTCCGTGAGTAACCACAACGTCAAGATCGGCGGTGGGCGGGCAGTGGGTGACGGCGGAGCAGGGCTCGGATCAGCACCAAGATCGGTTCCGCCGCCGCGATATCGATCTCCCACACGGGCCAGCCGAACCGCGCGGCAGCGGCGGACAGCTCCTACACCGCGCTCGGGGCGGCCACCACAACCGGCCGCCGGCTGCACCTACCAGCCGGCGGCCGTGAGCAGATGGTTCAGGTTACGCAGGGGCGGCCCCGCCATTTGAGGTCACTCAGGGGCGGTCCCGCCGCTTCAGGTTACGCAAGGCCGCCCCACCATTTGAGGTCACTCAGGGGCGGTCCCGCCGCTTCAGGTTACGCAAGGCCACCCCACCATTTGAGGTCACTCAGGGGCGGTCCCGCCGCCTTGGCCGCATGGAGCCCGTGGGTAGCAATGTCATTGGCGATGTCCAGACCAAGCCTAACTCCGTCGACCTTCTCCGTGAGGTCCATCTCGCCGTCCTCGGTGACAGCGAAGGCGTCGAATATCCAGTGCACACCGAGGAGCACCCGACCGAGGCCGTCTTCCTCGATCACCTGTCACAACCCGTCAGGGAACGCGCGTACCCGACGCTGCCGTACAGTTCCCGAGTGGGAGCCAGCCGGGATCGGCATCTGGGTCAATACCGCTAAATTAAGCCCGAAGCATGTTCGCCCACATCTTGTCAAACTCGCAGATCAGCGCCTTGCAAGTGGATAAGATCCACTCGTAACTTAGTGGTATTGGCATCTGGGTCCAAGACGTCACCGCCTACCCCGGTCGGATCCGAGGAGGAGTTGTGCTCCCGAATCGCCAGTACCGGGCGCCATATGTCGTGGGAATACTTCTCGGTCCAGGCCAGGATGCCCGCATCGACCATTGCCGCATTGACCACCGCGAACAGCCGGACATTTTGGGTGACATCGTTTTCCTGAGCGTCCACAACCTGGCGGATGATCTAGTTGTACAGCCGCGGCGGTGTGCCGAGGCCCTTAGCCCATCGTAGCCCAGAACAGTCCGATGGAGGTCCCGTTAGGGGTACGGGGAGGACTATCGATGACCAGGTCGGCCGGCAGCGTCCCGACGAGCCACGGGCCGATGCCCTTGGTGCGCGCCTGCCTGAGAGCCTGAATGTACTCCGAACTCATGAGCTGCGGAGCATCATCGAGGTCGTGCCGGATAGTCACGGCGAAGCAGTGCGACCGGGCACCGTAGAACGGTGCATAGAGGCCCTGGCCCGGGTTGTCCGGATCCTGCCGATGGTGCCTGGGAGCGACCGAAGAAGCGTAGCCATCGTCGCTGAACCCGGGGTCATTCTTGCGCCGAGCCAAGAACTTCGCTGCGATCTTCCGGCCAAAGGCATGCCGTCTGCATCGGACTTGCCGACGACCAACTTGGCCGCGGCAGGATGAGTATCGAAGAACGCCTTCTGCGCCGGATACAGTGCACTCAAAGTAGCGTGGGTGGCACCAGCGATCGCCGCGTCGGTGTCGGCACCGGCGGGAACTGCTGGCAGGTCTGCCCCAGGTAGGGCTTATAACAGACCGGAGTTGATGCCGAAGTAGGCATCGTGCATAGCCAGGTGCACGATCGCGAGCGCCCGCGAGCGGCCTGCTGGGCCTCGCTCGGTGCGAGCATGGTATGCGTCGTGCGATCAACATCCAAGGCAACCTGGTTCCAATACAGGATGGGGTCCACTGGCTTTTCCCTTCAAGGACGACCGGACATACCAGCGTCGTAGGTAACGAGAAACCACCCCCGCTGATACCGGCGCATGGACCTACCAGCAAGTACATTAGGACGTTGCTCGACATCTGCCCTGGTTTAGGTTAGCCGCGCGGCAGGCCATTACGACCAAGAACGACGGCGTTTGCTCGGACCACGCCTAAACACGATCAGAGCTGACCGACACCTATTTGGATACCAGGGGCTAACCTTCTGCAGCGCGTCCTCGGCAAGGCGATCACCACGACGCCGGTACCGCGGTCGCAGTCCGCTCGGCGATACGGACGCGGTGTCCCGTGGTGCTGACCACGAGTACCGCGACGACGGTGGTGATCGGCACCGAGGCGGCAATGCCGATGCCGCCGACCAAGCCGCGCAGCACCTCGGTCGCGATCTCGTCACCGGTCAGCACATCGTGCACCGAACGGCCGGACAAGCTGAACAGCAGCAACGCCGGCAGCGCGGAGCCAGCATAGGCCAGCACCAGCGTATAGATCGTCGAGGCGATATGGTCGCGCCCGATCCGCATCGCCGACCGGTACAGCCGGGCCGGCCGGATCCGCGGGTCGGCGGCGGACAACTCCCACACCGCCGAAGCCTGAGTGACGGTGGCATCGTTGAGTACGCCCAGCGTACCGATGATCAGGCCGCACAGGAGTAGCCCGGACACCGATACCTGGCCGGCGTAGCTCTGCAACAGCGACGTGGCCTCCGACGACAGGCCGGTCAGCCGGCTGGCCGAGGTAAACACCGCGGCCAGCACCCCGGTCAGCGCCAGGCTAAGCAGCGTGCCCAGCAACGCCGCGGAGGTCCGCGCGGAGACCCCATGCGACAGGTACAGCACGACGAACAAGATGGTCGCGGCCGCGGTCAGCCCGACCAGCACCGGCGACCGGCCATCCAGCAGGGCCGGCAGCAGGAACGTCACCAGCACCAGGTAGGTCACCCCGAGCCCAGCCAACGCCGCCAGGCCGCGCCAGCGGGCGACCAGTACGACGACCACCGCGAACACCGCCGCCAGAGCGCCCAGTGGGACGTCCCGGACCAGGTCGTCGAAGACGTAGCTGGCCGCCCCAGTGGTCGGGTCGCGGACCCGACCCAGCCGGACCTGCTGCCCGGCCGCAAACGACGCTGGGTCGGCGTTGCCAACCGCCACGGTTACCGCGCGGCCCTGGTCCGGACCGCCGGCCAGCCGTACCACGATCGCCACACAGACCGGTCCGCCAGCCCGACCGTTGACGGTCCTGCCGACCGCGTCGTCGCACTGCTGGGTCTGTACGTCGATGATCTGCGCCCGGAAGTAGTCCACCCGCCCGCCACCCGCGGCCATTACCTGGGAGCCGGCCGAGGCATGCCGCCCGGACGGCCAGTTCACCGCCAACCCGATCAGCGTGGCCAGCGCGAACGGCGCGAGGGCCAGCGCCAGCACCAACGTCGCCCGGCGACCAATCGGTACGGGCGACTCGCCGTGGCTGTGCCTACCAGTCACCCGGCGCAGCGTAGCCGACCGACCAACCGAGCCGTTTCCCGGAGATGCCAAGAAGTTGAATGGGTACCGGCCGGCAGCATTGAGCCGGCGTTCGGTGTCACCGGTGAGGGCCGGTCCCGGAGTCTGAGCCATCCTCGCGGGTCGTCCCCGCCTCAGTCAGCGTACGCAGGGCGGCTGCGAGGTTGTTGGCCGCGCGCAGGCTGTGCGGGTGGTTGTCTCCGAACACGTGCCGGGCGAGGACCAGAGTCTCCTCGCTAAGCTGCCGCGCCGCCTCGACCTCGCCCAATGCACGGAGGGCGGCCGCGAGGTTGTTCGCGGCGGTAATGGTGAAGTGGCTCTCGTTGCCGAACAGCCGTCGCGCCCTGGCAAGGGTGTCCTCGCTGAGCTGCCGCGCCGCCTCGACCTCGCCCAGCATATGCAGGTCGCGGGCAAGGTTGTTTGAAGTTTCCACGACAAAGGGGTGGTCTTCGCCGAGCACTCGCCGCGCCCGGACGATGGTGGCCTCGTGCAACTGTCGCGCCGCCCCGATCTCGCCGACCGCGTGCAGGCTGGCCCCGAGCTCGTTAGCCACATTGATGGTGAAGGGGTGATCCTCGCCGAGCACTCGTTGCCGGTAGGCGAGGGCGTCCTCATGCAGTGCTCGTGCTGCCTCCACCTCGCCCAGCGCGCGCAGGTCGCAGGCGAGGTTATGAGCCGCACGCTGGGCGTCGATATGGTCGTCGCCGAGCACTCGCCGTCTGCGGGCGAGGGTGTCCTCGTTGAGCTGCCGGGCCTGTTGGAATGCGCCCATCTCACTCAGGCAGGAGGCGAGGTAGTGCGCTGCGTGCAGGGTGTCGGGGTGGTCGGGGCCGAGCACCTGCCGAGACCGGGCGAGGGTGTCCTCACCGAGCTGGCAGGCCTGGCGGCAGCGGCCGAAGTCGATCAGGACGCGGATGAGGACACTGGCGACCCGCAGGGTGTGCTGGTCGTCCGGTCCGAGGTGCTCGCGCCACTGCCAGTACAGGTGGTCGGCGAAATCGCGTGCCGGTTGGCTGTCTCCGCGGTGGTACAGGTACCAGGCCATGCGGCAAGCTAGGTCTCGCAGGTCGGGGCTGGCGTTGCTGGCGGGGTCGGTGGCCAGCAGGTGGGGCAGGATCCGCGCCCAGCCAGACCAGCAAGTCGGATCTCGCTGGTCACCGGGGTCCGCTGCGGCCAGCAGCGCCTGAGCGTAGGCGCGATAAGCAGCGGCGTACTCGGCGGTGAGCTGGTCACGGAGGATGACCTGGGTAAGCCGGTGGAGCTGTAGTCCGCGGTCGATGCGGGCCAAGCCATAGCGGCCGATCCGCGCCAGACTGCGATGCGCCGCGACCGGGCTGGCCACAGCGACGGCAAGGGCAGCCAGCTCCGGTGGCTGGCTGCCGCCGGTGGGAAGGAGCTGGCCGAGGAGCAGGTCGGCCGGGATGGGCTCCGGGGCGAGGAACGCGCCGATGCGTACCAGCGCGAGCGCGGGCGGGTCGACCTGGGCGAGACGGTCGGTGGACAGTCGGATCGCAGCGGCAAGGGAGTGCGGGTGGGTGGCTGGTGGGCTCTCCTCCAGCAGCTCCCCTGCCCAGGTCGCCAGCACGTCCAGGTACTGATCGACTGGCATGCCGGTCTCGGCCAGGAACCCGGCCGCCTGGGCCAGTGCCAGCGGCAGGTCGCCGAGGGCCTCGGCCAGGCGGTCGGTCTCGGCCGCACCGGCACCGGGCCGGTAGGTATGGATCAACGCCACCGACTCCCGGCGGGACAGCACGTCGACCTCGACCCGGGCAGCGAGCTGTTCCCAACCGGGGTTCCGGGAGGTGATCAGCGTGTGCCCTGGCCCGGCGGGCAGCCAGTCCCGCAACTCTAGGGGCGACTCGGCGTTGTCGAGCACCAGCAACCACCGGCTGTGGCCCCGCAGGTAGGCACGCAGCGCACTGACCGCGGTGAGGGTCTCGGCGTGCGGTCCGGTCAGCTTGAGCTCGGCGGCGAGCGCCGCGTACCGCTCACCGATGAGGCCGGTCTCCTCGGCGCTGACCCACCAGGCCAGGTCGTAGGCCCCGGCGTACCGGTACGCGTACTCGATCGCCAACTGGGTTTTGCCGACCCCGCCCATGCCATGCAAAGCCTGCACCACCGCTGCCCCACCGCACCGCAACCGCTCATGCAGCGACCCCAGCGCGGCGTCCCGCCCGACGAACCCCGGGTTACGCGGGCCGATGTTCCATACCGGCGGCAGCACCCCTGGCAGCCGCGGTCCGGTCTCACCCCGGCCGGTCAGCACCCCGGCGGTGCCCCGGCCGGGAAACACAGGTACGCCGTCCGGGCGCCGTGGACCACGCACCGCTGCGATCAGCCGCCGCGCGGCCTCCCGTTCGTCCACATCGAACAGCTCGACGCGCAGCAGCGGACGCAGGAGCTGCGGCACCGCGCACCGCTCGATCTGGAATGGCACCAGCCGGTGTCCACCCTTGTCATCCTTGACCAGTGCCGAGGACCACTCGTCGGTCGTGTACCGCCCGTCCTCGAAATACGTCCTGGAAAACAGAGCGACCACCCGGTTTGCCGCCTCCACCGCGGTGCGCATCTTGATGACGAAATTCTCACCCGCCGCCCAGTCCCAGGAATCCAGCTCCACGGTGTACCCGGCCTCGACCAAATGCCAGGCCACCCACTCCGCCCACGCCCGATCCCGGCTAGCATGGCTGACGAAGAAGTCCACACCCGCCACGCACCATCCGTACCCAGCCCCTTCGACCACCGTCCCAGGATGCCCCTTTCTCTCCATCCGCGACACCTCGTCATGCACGGACCGTGGCCAGACTCGGACCACAATCAGCCGGATGGGTGAGAAGAAACGGCGGCTCTGATACCTAGGGTGATGTATTCAGCTCAGGCGGTCAGCCTCCGATCATGGCGCGGAGGGACTCGCGCAGCGAGCCCATGGTGGCGATCACGGCGGTGGGCTCGTAGCCGCAGTGCGCCATGCAGTTGGCGCAGCGTGGGTCGGTACCGCGGCCATAAGCCGACCAGTCGGTGTCCTCAATCAGCTCGCGGTAGGTCTGCACGTAGCCGTCGTCGAGCAGGTAGCAGGGGCGCTGCCAACCCAGCAGGGAGTACGACGGGATACCCCACGCCGTACAGGCCAGCTCGCGCTTGCCCTCCAGGAAGTCCAGGAACACCGGGGAGTGGTTGAGCCGCCACTTCTTCCGGCGGCCGTCGGCGAAGGTTTTGGCGAACAGCGCACGCGTTTGTTCCACGCCGAGCCAGTGCTCCTGGTCGGGCGCCTTTCCGTACGCGTACGCAGGTGAGATCTGCATGTTGTCCACGCCGAGCTCGTCGTTGAGGTAGTCGAGTACGTCAATGACATCGGCTGGGGTATCGGTGGAGAAGAATGTCGAGTTGGTCAGCACCCGGAAACCGGCCGCCTGGGCCTGCCGGATCGCCGCCACCGCCGCGTCGAAGCCACCCTCCTTGCAGACCGAGGCGTCGTGCCGCTCGCGCAGCCCGTCAATGTGCACCATCCAGGCAAAGTTGCGGTGCGGCGTGAACCGGTGCAGATGCTTGGGCAGCAGCAGCGCGTTCGTACACAGGAAAATGATTTTACGGCGCCGGAGCAGCTCGCGGACGATCTCGTCGATTTGCGGGTGCATCAGCGGCTCGCCACCGGCGATCGATACCATTGGCGCGCCGCTCTCCTCGATTGCCGCGATCGCCTGGGCTACCGGCATCCGCTGCTTGAGCAGCGACGCCGGCTGGGCAATCTTGCCACAGCCAGCGCACTTGAGGTTGCAGGCAAACAGCGGTTCGAGCTCGACCAGCAGCGCGAACTTCTCGCGGCGCAGCAGTTTCTGCTTCAACAGGTAACTGCCGAGCCGGATATTCTGACGCAACGGCATCGCCACGTCAGCTCACCTCCCGGGGCAGGGTGAACCGGATGTTTTCTTCGGTGACCTGGCTCTCCCGTACGGTCAACGGACCCAAGCCACCCAGACAATGCACGAGCTGTTCAACGAGCTGCGGCGGCGCGGAGGCGCCGGCCGTGATGCCGATCCGGGTGGCGCCGGCCAGCCAGCGCAGCTCGACCGCATTGGCGTCGTCGACCAGGTATGCCGGCACGCCTTCCCGCTCGGCCACTTCCACCAGCCGCAGCGAGTTGGAGGAGTTGTCCGAGCCGACCACCAGCACCAGGTCACAGCGCCGGGCCACCTCGCGGACCGCCTGCTGCCGGTTGGTCGTGGCGTAGCAAATGTCGTCGGTACGCGGGCCCGCAAGCGCCGGGAACCGCTTCCGCAGCACCGCCGCGACCTGCTCCGCCTCGTCTTCGGCCAGCGTGGTCTGCATCGTGTACGCCACCCGATCCGGGTCGACCGGCTGCACCCGGGCGGCCTGCTCGGCGTCCTCGACAACGATCACCTGCGCGGGCGCCTCGCCGACCGTACCAACCACCTCCTCGTGCTCGCGGTGGCCGATCAAGAACACGGTGTCGCCGCGGCCGGCGTACCGGCGGACCTCGGTGTGGACCTTGCTGACCAGCGGGCAGGTCGCGTCGATGACGGCCAGCCCGCGCTGGGCGGCCTCGGCCCGCACCGGCGGCGCGACCCCGTGTGCGGCCAGCACCAGCACGCTGCCTGCCGGCACCTCGGCGACCTCCTCGACAAAGATCGCGCCGCGGCTGCGCAGCTCGGCAACCACGTACGCGTTGTGCACGATCTGCCGGCGGACGTAGACCGGCGAGCCATACCGCGCCAGCGCCCGCTCGACGACCTCGATGGCCCGGCTGACCCCGGCGCAGAACGAGCGCGGGGCAGCCAGCAGGATCTCCCGCGCGCCAGTCGCCGCCGCCCACTGCTCGATCGCTGGCCCGGCCCGGCGCAGCGCCCGCAGCGCGAGCGCGCCGCGGCGCGGGGTCCCCGGCCGCGGCAACGGCCGGCCGGGAGTGTCCACAACCACCCGCAGCGCGGCGAACGGGCCGCCTGCGGCGGCGTCGGCCAAGTACGCCGACTCCATGTCCACGGCCAGCGCGCCGGTCGCGGCCAGCGCCTGCCGGGTTGCGCCGCCGACCAGCCGCGGGCTGGTCACAACCGGTCCGAGATGTACGGGCAAGCCCAGCCGGCGCAGCGCCCCGGCCAGCAGCGGCCCGGACGGGCAGGGCACCGGCTGCGGGCCGCCGCGTACCTCACTGGCCACCACCACATCGCCGGGCCGTAGCTCGGCGACCAGGCCGCCGCCAACCCCGGCGACCAGCACCGGCACCGGTCCCGGCCAGGTCCGGCGCAGTGCGGCCAGGCTGGCGACCGATCGCGCCGGCCCCATCCCGGTACGCACCAGCCGGGTGGTCGGCAGCGCCGGCCGCAGCGCGGCCCGCTCGGCTCGCAGCGGGGTGCAAATCACGGCCGGCATCATGCCCGTACCGCCGGTACGGGTGGTACGGGTGGTGGTGGTGGTGTGGTCGATGCGGCGAGGTACCGGCCGAGCGCGGAGACCGGAAAGATCAGCCGGTATAGGTGATAGTTGAGGTAGAAGTCGCCGGGAAACCCGGTGCCGGTGAACTGCGGCTCGTCCCAGGTGCCGTCCGGTCGCTGGGTCTCGATCAGCCACCGCACCCCGCGGTCCACCGCAGCCGACCGCTCGCCAGCCGCGAGCAGCGCGAGCAGCGCCCAGGCGGTCTGCGAGGCGGTCGAGGTGCCCCGGCCGATCCAGGCCGGGTCGCGGTAGGAGCGCAGGTCCTCCCCCCAGCCGCCGTCGGGGTTCTGGTACTCCTCCAGCCAGCGCACCGCGGCCTGGACCGGCTCGGCCAAGGCGGGGACGCCGGCCGCGACCAGCGCCGGTACCACCGCCCCAGTGCCGTAGACATGGTTGGCCCCCCACCGGCCAAACCACGAGCCGCCCTCCTCCTGGGCGGCCAACAGCCAGGCCACCCCCCGCCGGCACGCCTTCGACGACGCCAGCCCCTCGGCGGCCAGCATCTCCACCACGTGCGCGGTGACGTCCGCGGACGGGGGGTCGATCACCGCACCGAAGTCGCAGAATGGCAACTTGATGGCGAGCGTACGGGTGTTGTCGGCATCAAAGGCGCCCCAGCCGCCATCCCGGGACTGCATGCCGACGGTCCAGGCCAGCCCGCGCCGTACCGCCGCCGCCACCCGACCCGGCTCCGGGTGCACGACCCGGCGCAGCGGCAGCACCACCTCGGCGGTGTCGTCGATGTCCGGGTAGCCGTCGTTGGCGAACTCAAATGCCCAGCCACCAGGCGCCAGCTTCGGCCGGCGGACCGCCCAGTCGCCGGATACCGCAATCTCCTCGCCGAGCAGCCAGTCGGCGCCCCGGACCAGCGCCTCGTCATCGGCCGGCACCCCAGCATCCAGCAGCGCGGTCATCGCCAGCCCGGTGTCCCAGACCGGGGACTGGCAAGCCTCCAGCCGGCGGACCCAGCCGGCCGGCGTTTGCTCCCGGATGGTGAACCCGTCCAACCCGGCAATCCCGGCCCGCATCACCGGGTGGTCGGTTGAGTAGCCCAGCAAGTTCAAGGCGAGCAGCGAGTACACCCAGGGCGGCTGGATCCCGCCCCACGAGCCGTCCGCCTCCTGCCGGTCCACGATCCACTCCTCAGCCCGGCGGAGCGCCCGGCTGCGCAGCGCCCGCACCGGTCGGCGGGCGTAGCCGTGCAGCACCCGGTCCAGCCGGTGCAAGAAGCCCGCCGCCGTCCAGGTGCGTGGCCACATCCGTACCGGTGCCGGCGGCAGGCCCGAGCGCAGCTCGTCAATGCCGAACGGCAGCGGCCGGACTGGTTGCAGCGTGCCGACCACGGTCAGCGGCACCACCGTCTGCCGTGCCCAGCAGGCAAAGTCGTAGACGTTCAGCGGAACCCACCGGGGCAGGAAGATCATCTCCGGCGGGATGTTGGGCAGCTCTGGCCACGGCCACAACCCGAACAGCGCCAGCCAAATCCGGGTGAACACCCGGGACCGCTCCACCCCGCCGCCAGCCAGCACGACCTCCGCGGCCCGGCTGAGCTGCGGCGCGTCGGGCGGGTCGCCGGCCAGCCGCAGCGCCACCCAGGCCTCCACCGTGGTGGACACATCGCCGGGCCCGCCGTAGAAATTCGCCCAGCTCCCGTCCTCGCGCTGCTGGGACCGGATCCAGCGGGCCGCCTCGGCCGTCTCGCCGGGCTGCCGGATGCCGAGAAATTCCCGCAGCAGCAGGTCCTCGGCGTCCATCGTGACGTTGGTCTCCAGCTCGCCCTTCCACCAGCCGGTCGGGTCCTGCAGGCCGCGCAAATGCCCGACCGCAGCCATCAACGCCTTCGTGGCCAGCAGGTCGGTGCTGATCTTGGTACGTTGTCCGGTCTCGGTCATCACCTCAGCCTCTCGGTGACCCTCATGCCTCTCGAGTAACGATGAATCGGCCGATTGCGACCAGCTCCGCGCAGATCGCGGCCGGGATGTCAACGCCGTACAGGGCCTGCTCGGCTCGTTCGATCCGGTGCTGGGCCTCGGCCGCGGCCCAGGCCCGGCCACCGCCGGCCTCGATCAGCCGGGCCATCCGGCGCAGCTCCGGCTCGTTCGGCGTAGACCGAGCCGCCACCGATGGGGGCGCCCCAGATTGGGCCGCCACGGACTGGATCCCCAGGGATCGGGCCGCCAGCCAGCGCTCCAGCTCCCGCCCGGCGGTCCCGCCGCGACTGACGGCGTAGGTCACCGGCAGTGACTTCTTGCCCGAGCGCAGATCGGAGAAGACCGGCTTGCCGGTGATCGCCGGCGTACCCCAAATGCCGAGCAGGTCATCAATGAGCTGGAAGGCGACGCCGAGCTCTGCCCCGTACCGGGACAGCGCGGCCACCACTGCCGGCGGCGCCCCCGCCAGCACCGCCCCGACCGCGGCGCTGGCCGACAGCAGCGCACCGGTCTTGCCGGCGACCATCTCCAGGCATTCCGCCACGCTCACCTCGGTCCGTTGCTCGAAGGCCACGTCGAGGACCTGACCGCGGATCAGCTCCCGGGTCGCGCCGGCTAGTAGCCGGGCGGCGTCCGCCGCGTGCGCCGAGGGAGCCGCCAGCAGCACCTCCGAAGACAGCGCGAGCAGCGCGTCGCCGGTGAGGATGGCGCTGGCCGTACCCCATACCGCCCAGACAGTGGGCCGGTGCCGGCGGGTGGTGTCGCCGTCCATCAGGTCGTCGTGCAGCAGCGAGAAGTTGTGCACCAGCTCCAGCGCGACCGCACCGGGCAGGCCGGTCTCGGCCGGCGCACCGGCGGCCTGCGCCGACAGCAGCGCCAGGGTGGGCCGCACCGCCTTGCCGCCGCTGTTCGCGGTAGGCGCGCCGGTCAGGTCGGTCCAGCCCAGATGGTAGGAGGCCAGCGCCCGGCTGGACTCATCCAACTGCTCTAGTGCGGCCCGCAGTGCCGGTACGACAGCCTCCCGGCCCCGGTGCAGGCTTTCTTGTACGGCCGTCATGCGGCCACCTCCCCGACCGTACCCGGCAACCGCTGGCCCAGCAGCGTGGCCGCGGCCGCCTCGCCGCTACGTACCGCCCCCTCCATCGTGGCCGGCCAACCGGTGGCCGTCCACGCACCGGCCAGGAACAGCCCGGCGACAGCGGTGTGGGCCGGTGGCCGGAGGCTGGCCGTACCGGGGGCCGGCCGGAAGGTGGCGTGCCGCTCCCGGGTGACGAAGACCTGGAGCACCCGGGCGTCGCGGGCTGCTGGCAGCAGCTCGGCCAGCGCCGGCAGGATCCGGTCGCGGACCGCGGCCACCGGCTCGTCCACGGTGTCGTACGCCGCCGACAGCGAGACCGCGAGGTACTGCCCAGCGCGCGCGCCCGCCGGGCCGGTACGGTCGAACACCCACTGGATCGGAGTGTCCACCCCGGCCAGGAACGGGCCGGACAGCACCGGCCGGTCATAGACCACATGGACGTTAACGATCGGCGCGCTGCCTAGCCGCTGCGACCAGCCGGCGGCCATCGGCACGCTTTCCGGCGGCAGCAGCCGCTCGGCGGCCGGTGGCGGTACGGCCAGCACCAGCTTGTCGGCCTGGTACTCCGCGGCACGCGCCACGACCAGCCAGCCACCGCCGCGCGGCTCGATCCGGGTGACCGGGCAGCCGGTGCGTACTTGCGCCCCGGCCACCGCCAAGCACCGCCCGGCCGGGTCGCCGTGCAGCCGCTGCAGCGGGACCGCCGCCCAGCCCACATCGGCGGCGGTGGATTCGGTGAGCAGGCCAAGCTGGAACACCGTGGCGGCCAGCGCGAGCGACGCCTCGGCCGCGGTGGCGTTCAAGGTGGCCACCCCGACCAAGTCCCACAGCGCGGACACCGCGTGCGGGGACTGCTGGTGCGCCGCCAGCCAGCCGCCGAAGCTGAGCCGGTCGGTAGCCGGATCGGCCGGGTCCACCGTACGCAGCGCCAGCGCGGCCCGGACGAACCGCAGCCGCTCGATCGGGGTGAGCAAGTGGTAGCGCAGCATCGAGGCGCCCAAGTGCAGCGGGGCCGGCAACCCGTTGCGGCGTAGCCGGGCCGGCCGGGCCGAGGCCGGCGAGCGGATCAGGATGTCCAGCCGGGGTTGCAAGGTGACCAGGTCGCTGACCCCGAGCCGGTCCAGCAGCGCCCGGTAGGCGGTGCAGCAGCGCAGGAAGACGTGTTGACCGTTGTCCACCCACAGCCCGCCGCGGCGGAAGGAGTAGGTCAGGCCACCCAGCCGGGGCCGGGCCTCCAGCAGGGTCACCGCGCAACCGGCATCAACACAGCGCAAGGCAGCGGTGATCCCGGCCAGCCCGCCCCCGACCACCACGACCTGGGTCCGCTGCGCACAGCTCATCTGCTCGCCCCCGTGTTGCCGGTGCTGCCAGGGTTGCCGGTGCTGCCCGAGTTCGCTCCGCTGGAGGCGCTCCGGCTCAGCGCGCGAGCGGCGACCGCGGCCTTCTGCCCACCGGACAGTGCCAGCCGCCGGTCGTACACCGTGGCCGGCTCGGCCGCGATCCGCCGCAGCAACTGCCAGTAAATGCCGGCAATCGCGCGGCAGCAGGCTGCGCTACGCCAGTCCAGCAGCGGCACCAGCCGCAGCCCCTCGGCGTACCAGCCGTCGGCCCGCTCGGCGCTGAAGCTGATCAGTGCCGCCAGCCGGCCGTCGGCGTCAGCCAGCGCTCCCCGGTCATCCAGCCGCAGCCGTACGCCGAACCGGTCCAGATCCTGGCCCGGCAGGTAGATCCGACCGTTGCCGAGATCCTCCCGGATGTCGCGCAGGATGTTGGTCTGCTGCAATGCGACACCAAGCGCGTCGGCGTACGCACTGGCGCGCCGGTCTGGCCGGCTGCCGAAGACGCCTAGGCACAGCCGGCCGATCGAGCCAGCTACGCACCGGCAGTAGCCGACCAGCTCCTCGAAGGTCCGGTAGGTCCGGCCGGCGACATCCATTTGTACGCCGTCGATCAGGTCGTCGAAGGCCTCCAGCGGGATCGGGAACGACCGGGCGGCGTCCGCGAGTGCGGCCAGCACCGGGTCGGTGCTTGTGTCGACGGCTCGCAGCGAGTGGCGCAGCTCAGCCAGCGCGGCCGCCTTCTCCGCCGCCGGCAGCGCACCGTCACCGATGTCGTCGACCCGGCGGGCCAGCGCGTACACCGCGCACAGCGCGACCCGCTTACGGCCCGGCAGCAGCCGGATCCCGTAGTAGAAGTTGCGTGCCTTGGTCCGGGTGATGGATGCGCACATCAGGTACGCCTGGTCGGTGGTCGCGGTCATGGCCGCCCCACCCGGCTCAGCGATCGAGCCGGCTCCAGCAGACCCGCTACGAGGTCGGCCAGTGCGTCCCGGCGGCGGGCCCGCGGGCTGCCGGCCAGCACGTCGTAGTCGGCCCGCCGGATTGCGGCCACCGCGGCCCGGCCGCCGGCCACATACCCGCCGACCGCCACCCGAGCCCAGCCGGACAGCAGCCGGAGCAGCGGTACGCCAGACTCCAGCAGGTCGGCGGCCCGGTCGGTCTGGAACGCGATCAGCCAGCGGACCGGCGCCGAGGCGGTGGGCTGGTCGAGATCGGAGTCCACGACACCGAAGTGGTCCAGGTCCTCGGTCGGCAGGTAGATCCGGCCGGCCCGCCGGTCTTCGGCGACGTCCTGGATGTGCTCGATGATCTGCAGGGCGGTGCAGATCCGGTCGGACAACCGGCAGGTCACCAACGAGCTGGCAGCAAAGACGGCGAGCACGAGCCGGCCGACCGGGTCCGCCGACAGCCGGCAGTAACCGAGCAGGTCGGCGTAGCTGGCGTACCGGGTCACCCGCTGGTCGGCCAGGTTGGCCGCGATGAGGTGCTCAAACGGCTCGCGGGGTAGCCGGCAGGCGTGCACGGTCGGGACCAGCCGGCGCAGGACGGCGGCCTGCGGCGGGCCGCCAGTCCAGAGGGTGGCCAGGTCGCGGCCGAAGCCCGCCAGCAGCGCCACCCGGTCGCCGACCGCCTTATCGCCGAGGTCGTCGATGACCCGGACCACGTCGTAGGTCGCCTGCAGGTGGGTACGGACCTGGCGGGGCAGCACCCGCAGCGCGACCGGGAAGTTCTCGGCCCGCTCCAGCTCCCGCAGCCCAGCGTCACGCAGCCCACAATCCCGCAGCCCAGCATCCCGCGGTTCACAACCGCGCGGCCGGTCCGCGCCACCGGCACTGCGTACGGGCCGGTCCGCGCCACCGGCACGTGACCGATCTGCGCCACCGGCACCGCTCGGCCACGGCACCCGGTTGGAGATCCAGGTCGCCATTCCTTGATGTTGCTACTCGGGACTGACAAGTTCTGCGTCTGTGGGGATGATCCTGGCCGCTTGAGTTGTCACAATGGCACACAATGGCGAACCTCGATCCGCAACCCGGGCTCGGCCCGCTGGCGTACTTGATCCCGGCGCTGGAGGGTCAGTTGCCGGTACTCCTGGACGAGGTCGGGGCAAGGCTCCGGCCGCACTGGCCGGAGTATGCGCGGTTCCTGGCCGAGTCCCTGCCGGAGGTCAACGGCGCGGCCGCCGCGTTTATCCGCAGCCTGGTTGCGATGGCCTACCAGGACCTGTCCCAACGACCGGCGACAACACCGGGCGACCAGCCGCCGGACGACGGCTCGCAGGACGCCTTGTTCGAAGAGATCGGCCGGCTGCAGTGGCGGCAGGGGCTAGAGCTGACCAGCCTGCTGTCGGCCTACCAGGTCGGCGCCCGAGTGGCCTGGAAGCACGTGTCCAGCACCGCACTGGAGGTGGGCGTCGACCCGGCCGGGTTGGCCGCGCTCGCCGAAGCGGTGTTCGTCTTCGTCGAAGGACTGTCCTCAGCATCGGCCCGGGGTTACGTGCTGGAGCAGTCGGAGGCGGTGGTCAGCCGGGAACGGCTGCGGGAGGAGGTCGCCGAGCTGCTGCTGTCGGACCGCTCCGATTCGGTCGCGATCCGGGCCGCCGCGGCCCGCGCTGGCTGGCCGCTGCCCCGGGAGGCGGCAGTGATCTTGGTGGAAGCGGCCAACGAGGTCGGCCGGCAGGTGGTGTCCCGGCTGCCGTGGTCCTGCCTGCCGATCCGCCGGCCCGGGCTGCTCGGCGCGATCGTGCCGGACCCGGCCGGGCCGGGCCGGCGGCACCGGCTGGCCGCGGTGCTGGCCGGCGCGGAGGCGGTGGTCGGCCGTACCGTCCCGCTGGAGTTGCTGCCGGCCAGCGTACGGATCGCGGCGGACGCCGCCGAGCTGCGCCGAGCCGGCCTGCTCACCGCAGACCCAATCTTTGCTGACGAGCATCTGGACGCGATCATCGTGCACCGCGACCCCCGGCTGCTGACGATGCTCCGCCAGCAGTGCCTGGCGCCGCTGGCCGACCTGGCGCCGAACGTACAGCAGCGGCTGGGCGAGACCCTCGGCTCGTGGTTGCGGCATATGGGGGACCGGCGGGCCATCGCGGCCGAGCTGCACGTCCACCCACAGACCGTACGGTACCGGCTCGGCCAGTTGCGGGAACGCTTCGGCGCCGCGCTGGACGATCCCACGAGCCGGGCCCGGCTCACCTTGGTGCTGGCCTGGGGCGCGCCGTCGGCTCAGCCCCCGGACGTACCGCCGAACCGCGCTGCCAGCCGCCGATAGCCGCCGGGCAGCACGCCGCGCAGCGCGACCGGCAGCCGCAGCCAGCCTGGCGCGTACCGCTCCGCGCGCCCGGTCGCGATGGCCTGGACCACCGCGTCGGCGACCTGCTCGACCGGCAGCGGGCGCGGCCAGCGCCGGTCGTACGGCTGGCCGCGCCGGTCGAAGAACGCGGTACGGACAACACCGGGGACGAACACGCCGACCTCAACGCCGGTGCCATGCAGCTCCAGCCGCAGGCTCTCGGCGAAGGTGTCCAGGCCGGCCTTGGCCGCGGCGTACACCGCCTCACCGGCGACCCCGGTCCGGCCAGCGATCGAGGTGACGTACATCAGGTGCCCGGAGCCGCGGGCCAGCAGCGCCGGCAGCAGCGCCCGGGTGAGCTCGATGGGGGCGGTGAGGTTTGTTGCGATCAGTGCTTCCGATGTTGGACCCGGCATATCCTCGAACCGGCCGGCCCAGCCGAAGCCAGCGTTGTTGACCACGATGTCGACCTGGCCGGCGGCCTGCACCGCCTGTACGGCCAGCCAGCGGGCGGCCACCGGGTCGGCTAGGTCCGCGGTCAGCGCGATGCCGCCGGTCTGCTCGGCCACGTCGGCCAGCCGGGCGGCGTCCCGGCCGTGGGCCAGCACTAACGCGCCCGCCCCGGCCAGCCGCAACGCGGTTGCCCGCCCAATCCCCGAGGACGCACCGGTCACCAGCGCCACCGCACCCCGAATCCGCACCGCCCCTCCCTACCCCGCGCCGGCCGTCCTCGCGGAGGCTGTGGTCGGTGAGTTATGCCGAATAGCAGCCCCAAGGTAGCCCAGCGGGTCGTAGCTGGCGGGGTGCTGGGATCAGGTCCGGTGGTCCGGTGGTCCGGTGGTCCGGCGGGTCGAGGCGGTGAGGGTACGGATCTGCTCGCGTACGTCTCGCGCATCGTTGATCTCGGTACGGAAGGCACGGGTCTTGTCAGCGCCTTGAGGTCGTCGATGGCGCGGGCAAAGGCAGCGACGCACCGGCACTCATGGCGTGGCGTGCGTACTCCACACCGGCGTGCGGGTCACCTTTCGCCAGCTCTAGAACAGCGAGCTTACCGACCGCAAGGGCGCCAGCAGGCTTTGTCGGCACTGTAGCAAGCCGACCACGCGGCAAAGCTCGGTGTTAGTCGCCTCGGTGGCCTGACTGCCCAACGGCCGGGTCGCCCACGAAGACGTGACCATTGATGGTGTCATGGCACACTCCGCCGCCGTACAGGTCCTGCCAGTCGGCGAACACCCCAATGGCGTCGTTGAGTTGGGCCACCTCGGTCTCACCGACCCGAGCCGGGATCTGACCACTCGCCGAGCGACCAATCGCCTCAGCGGCCGGTCTGCAGACCGCCGTGCCGGCCACGGTAGCGGCCAGCGCACGCAGGAACGCCCGGTGGTTCATGTCCTCGACCCTGCCGCGAGCAGGATCCCCCCAGCACCGACGGTAACCTGCTGGAGCCGGGTCGAGAAGAACCCCAGATCCGCATCACTCGCGGCCCGAACACCGCCCGCAGCGCCTGCCAGTAGCACTTGCTCGGCCAGCTTAGGACGTCCCGCTCCAGCTTGCTGATGTAGTCGGCATCCATCTCTCCTACCCGCCCGGTCAACCGCTCCACCTCGAGGTTGGCCGACTCCGCGAGCTGCTCCCGCCTGGCCGTACTCGGCTGACCTGCCTCCCGCTGCCCTGCCGGCTAGCATGTGTCGAATTACCACTCGACGGGGGTTGGACCACCCAGGCGTCAGGACGTGCCCATGGACTCCCCGGATCTGATCGTGGATCGAGTGCGAGGGTGCCTGCTGGCCGGGGCCGTGGGCGACGCGCTTGGCGCGCCGGTGGAGTTTTCCTCGATCGAGCAGATCCGGCGACGCTACGGGCCGGCCGGGATCACCGATTTCGAGCCATGCTACGACCGGGCCGGTGGGGCTATCACCGACGACACCCAGCTCACCTTGTTCACCCTCGAAGGGCTGCTTGGCGCGGTGTCGCCGGAGGCGGGCCTCGCCGGCGTACTGCACGCCAACCTGCGCTGGCTGCACACCCAGGGGGTGCCCTGGCAGCAGGCCGGCGCGACACTGCCGGGCGTGACCGGACCGGGTGGGTTGCTGGTCCGGGTACCGGATCTGCACAGCCGGCGCGCACCCGACGAGACCTGCCTGGCCGCGCTGCGCGCGTCGGCCGCGGGCATCGCCGGTAGCACGATGCAGCCGATCAACGACTCCAAGGGCTGTGCCGGGGTAAGCCGCACGGCACCGGCCGGGTTCTTCACCGCTGGCGTCACCGAGGCCTTCCGGCTCGGCCGCGATATCGCAGCGCTCACGCACGGACATCCGTCCGGATACCTGCCGGCCGGCGTGCTCGCCGCGATGGTCAGCCAGCTCATCCGTGGCGCGTCCCTGGCCGAGGCGCTCGATGCCGCAGTCGCCGAGCTGCGCCAGCACCGCGGTCATGAAGAGACCGACCGGGCGGTGGCGGCAGCGCGGGCGCTGGCTGCCTGCGGCCGGCCCGGCCCCGAGGAACTGGCAACGCTTGGCGGCGGCTGGACCGGCGAGGAAGCGCTGGCCATCGCGCTGTGCGCGGCAATGAGCGGCCGGGACCTGCCCGACGCGCTGCTGCTCGCCGTGAATCACGGCGGCGCCTCAGATACCACCGGCGCGCTGTGTGGCAGCCTACTTGGCGCCCGGGACGGTGTCATGGCCATCCCGACACGCTGGCTCAGCCCGCTGGAGCTGCGCGATCTGATCGCAGCACTGGCCGCCGACGCCGCCGCGCAAATCCTCGCTCGAGACGCCGAGACCCGGCTCTAACGCCGCCGGTACGGCGTCACTGCACCATCCGGCGTCTATGCGGCACCGCCGGTGAGGTACTTCAGCAGATCCTGGGCGCCGGCGGCGGTGAAGTCGCTGACCAGGTAATGCGTGCAGGTGTAGGGTCCGAGCCAGCCCGGGAGGTCTTCCGTTGATCGTCCCGGCAGCACGACGGGCAGGACCTTCGCCAAGGCGGCCTCGCTATCGGCATAGGCAAGTTCGCGGATGAGCCGGGCTTCCCACTGCACCCCGCGACCGGTCCCTGGTGCGGCTCTGCCCTCGGCGCGGGTACGGTAGGCCGGTGACCCGATGACCAGGATAAAGTCGGCCTGCTCGATCTGGCGCTGCGCCCACAACGACCATTCCTGCGGTCGCTCCGCCGCGTTCTGGTCCCACTCGGCCGCCACGCCGATCGTCTTGTGGAGGAGGTCACGAAGCTGGCGTACCGCCTCCATGTGCTCCGCATCGTCTTGGGCGTAGGAGATAAAGATCCGGGGTGGACGATGCGGGACGGCTTCTCCGGACGCGGCCGGGTCGGGTGTGTTCGTCGCGGAGCGGATCTGCGATGCGCCGGGGGTCGCCGGAGATTCTGCGCCCGGGTGGCTGATCGCGGGCTGTTGCTGGACGGCGAACTCTCCGGTCCGGCGGCCAAGCAGCGGGATCGCACCGCGCCGCCCGGCCACCGTGACCCGGCCGCGTAAGGTGACCCGCACTGGTACGGCCGTCGCGACGGCGGGCACCGACAGCAGTATCCGCAGGTCGCGGTCGACGTGCAGGGGGGTGTCCCCGAGGGCGGCGAAGTCCCAGCTCGCATACTGGAAGCGGCGCCCGGAGGCGGTGAGTCTCGGCAGGTAGACGTCCCGATCGATGGCGAGCCCAGGTGCGACCGGCACCGACTCGATCGCGTAGGACAGCTCCGCCGACCGAGTCGTGACCAGCTTGACCGGCCCGGTCGAGATGTCGTCGCGGGGGCTCATGTCGGCAACCTGGGCTTCGGGCAGCCCGGCGAAGTCGACGTTGAGCCGAACCCAGCGAAACCGGCACTCCGGGTGGGCGTGGACGACGCATCGCAGCGTGAGCTCGACCGCCGCAACGCCGTCGCCGAGGTCCAGGCGTTGCGGCTCGGAACGCCACAGCGATAGCCGGTTCTCCCGGGCGAGCAGGCGCAGCTCCTCGTCGAGCACCACCTCGCCATCCCACCGCTCGTCAAGCGAGTCCTCGTCGACGGCTAGTGAGACATCAAGCCATTCCCGCATACCTACGTCCAATCGCCAACCAGCACGAAAGCGCCCCAATGGTAGAAGTGGTCCAGCCCCTCTTCGGCGGCCACCGCACGCATGGCCTGCCGCAGCGCATCGGCGCGGGCCATCGTGGCGTTGTACCGATGGAACGCCGTGAGCACGCGCTGCGCCGATCTGTCGTTGACGCGCCACTGGCTGGTCAGCAGCGCCCCGGCACCGCCATGCAGCAGCGCCCGTACCAGGCCCACCGCCTCATCGCCGGGCCGATGCTCGCTGACGCCAGTCTCGCAGCCGCTCAGCACGACCAAATCGGCACCCACCGGCGCGAGGAGCAGGTCCGCCGCCCGCAGCACGTCCTCGCCAGCGAGGTCGACGCCGGCTGTCAATCCGTCGTCGACCGACGCCCGCGCATGGGCCGCCACATGGACCGTGCTCGCCTCGCGCAACGCCGCGAGTACCGCCTCGCGGGTGACCGCCGAGCCGGTGGCCGGCTGCACGCCGAGCGATCTGGCCACCGCTCGCGCCTCCGCCAGTGCCCACGGCAGATTTCCGCGCGGGTCACCGAAGACGGCCGCCGCACGGCCCGCGATGGGCGGCCCGCCGAGAGTGTGCAGCAACACCGCCAGGCTGGGCGCGTAGCAGACCGGGTTGCGGTGTCCGAGCGGTACGCCGGGCTCGTTGGGATCCGGTGGCAAAGTGTGCAGCGGCAGGTCGTGCAGGGCCTGGTGCGGTACGAGGTACACCACGTCGTCGGGACCGGCCCAGCCGGAGATCGGGGCCACCAGCCCGGCGAAGCGGTGCCAGTCCGCGATGCCGCCGTCGGCCCTGTCCTGCATCATCATCCGCACCCCGCCTATGGTGCGGAAGGTCGGCCTCGTGTACGCGACGAGCTCGTCGGCGTCGACGGGCAGGTGCAGTATCCGCGGCTGCGGCCAGTCGGCCGCCATCCCGAACAGCATCACGGCGCCGGACTCGCAGTGGTACTGGGCGACCACCACCCGGCGGCCCGACCGATCGTGCTCTGCGGCGAGTGCGGCCCGTACCCGCGGCCACGACGGCGGTTCCGACCGGCGCAGCGCCGCGTAGCCGGCCGTGCTGGGATCGGCGGCGAGCCGGTCGAGGACCTCGTTCAGTTCGCGGTTGATAGCGGCCAGCTCGGCGAACCCGGCTGCCCCGGCGCGCTCGACGAGCAGCTCGCGCTCACGGGCGAGCAGTGCGTTGCCCGCGAGGGCGTCGGGCAGTACGGGCAGCCGCGCGGCCGTCGCCAGGGCATCGAGCAGGGCGCGGCTCTTCATCCGCTCCAGCCAACGGATCGCCTCCGCGGCGTCACCGAGCCCGTGCACCGCGAGCCGGAACCCGGTGCGGTACAACTCCTGCTTGTCCACCCCGAACCCGATGCCGACCTGCTGCCGCTCCAGCGCGTCGTCCCCGCCCGCGACGCCGCGGAGTGTGTCGAGCTCGGCGGCGGTCTCCTCCAAACCCGCCCGAGCTAGCTCCAGCCGTCGCCGGGCAGCCGTAGCCTCGGGCTCCAACCGAGCGGCCTCCCACTCCGCGTTCGCCGCCAAGAAGCGCGGTCGCCACGCCACCTGGGTCATATCCGCCTCGACGAACAGCCGACGCGCCTCCATCAGGGCCGCGGCAGCCACGTCGTACCCCGCGATGTCGCCACGGTTGCGGGCCCACTGCGTACTCACCATACCGAGATGAGCCAGTACGAAGGCCCTGTTCGGCACCAGGCCGTGAACGCGGGCCATCTCCTCGGCCGTGCCTAACGCCTGCTTGCACCCCTCCACGTCATCGTCGAAGAAGACCGCCTGACCACGGGCTTGGTAAACGCCGACCAGCGCCTGGCGACCCTCCACGGTGCTCAGCGGAGCCAGCAGCTCCTCCGCCGCGGCTAGATCGGCCTCCGCTTCCGCCGCCAACACCGGACGCTGCCCCGCGAACCACCTCGCCTGTACCAGTAACTGCGCCCGCGTCGTCAGGTACCGGCCGGCGGCCGGCAGGTCGCCCGTCCGGCGAGCCGCATCGACCGCCTGGGACGCGTAGGTCATGGCGCGCGGCAAGTCGACGGCCACCTCGACGGCGGCAAGCAGGATCAGCACCTCGCCGGACAGCACCGCCGGCGCCACCGGGGCCAGATCGGCCAGTGCAGCGCGCAACACATCTCTGGCAGCCTCCGGCAGTCCAACCACGCTGAGCTGCGTCGCGAGCATGACCCGCAGCGACACCCGCGCGCTGCGGTGCGGCGCCGCCGCCAGACACCGGTCGGCCACCGAGCGGGCGAGCCCAATCCGGCCCACCCGGAACAGGGCCTCCGCCTCGCTGATCGCCTCCACCAGGTCCAGCATCTGCCAGCGTCCCTCGGTCGGCCCGGCAGCAACACTGGCGACCGCCGCGGCGGCCAGGCGGCCGGCTTCGCGTTGCCGCGTCCCGTCGCCGCGGGCACCGTGGAACTGGTGCAACGTCCGCCAGACCTCGCTCGCCAGGTGTGCCGCCCCCGCATCTGCGAGCGCAGCCGCGCACTCCTGCGCTGAGCCGACCACCGCGTCGGCCCCGTGCCGCAAGAGCGGTGCCACTACCGTCCACGCGGCACGCGCCTGGCCGAAGGCGTGCCCGGCATCCTCGAGCAGCGCACCAACCGCGGCACACTCCGCGGCGACGACGGACAGGTCGACCTGGGCGGTCCCGTCCAGCTCCACCTCGGTACGGATCTCCAGGGCCGCGAGCCGGGCCGCGGCCTCGGCAAGCGGCCGGCCGCCCGCCCGTGCCTCCGCGACGACCCCCTCGAGCAGGGCCAGCACCGGCTCGACCGGCTCATCGGGTATCGCCCGCAGTGCTGCGCAGCACAGCCTGGTCGCGATCCACCCCTCCGGCAGCAGGCCCAGCTCACGGTACCCGGCGGCGGCCCGCGCGAACTCCTCCGCGGCGGAGCGCAGCGCGGTGTACGGCAGCTCCGCGTACAAGATCCGCAGCCGGGTCAGCCGCGCCCGCAGCGCCACCGCCTCCACGCCGCAGCGTGGAGAAGCCGGCCGGACTACGGCCGCGTCCAACATGGCGGCCACATCCGGGAGGCAGTCGGGGTAGGCCGCGGGAAGGGCGAGCGCCGACACATAGCTGCGCCATAAGCCCAGGACCCGACCGTCGTCACCGGAGTTGAATACCGTGGCCGGCGTATCCTCCAGCAGCCGCATTGCCTCTGGGACGCGGGCCTGCTCCACGAGTGCATGCACGGCCACGAGACGGGCCGCTGCGTACCCCGCATCGCCAGGCGGAACCGCCTGGGCGCACCGCAGCGTGTCCACGTAACGCCCCCTGGCGAGCAAATCGGCTAGCACCGACTCCTCCCGCAGCCTCGTCACGGTGAGAGTCTGCCAAACGATGAGGTGTCACCCGTGCCGTTCGGCGGCATTACAGCTTTTGACCAGAAAATGTCCCCCTCAGCACATACCCCTACACCATCGCTGCGGCGGTCCGGTGCGGCAACCACGCGTCATCATTGACGAGCCAACCGTTCTGGCGTAGCGCCAGTTGTCGTCCCTGATCCCCTACCATTGGCGGTCGCCGCGCCGACGACAGGACGGCTGTGCCCCTGCTGCTCAACCGCAGCTCGACCGGTACCCAACTACCTTCTCGCCGCGTATCTGGCCGCCGGCCTGATCTAGACCGCTGCCCCGTCCGTACGGCCGTCCGCCAAATCAAGATCATCTGCAGCGTGCTGGCCGCGGGGCGCCCTCCACCGATCTGGGCCACGACTTCTACACCCGCCGCGCCCACTCCAGCTCCAGACCCAGCGACTCATCGCCAACCTGGAAGCCCTGCCCGGCAGGAAGATCATCTTTGTCGTCGACAGCAGGCGCACCTGCCGCACACATGACTAAGTTCGAGTTTTGGATCAGCGGTGGACGGACCTGGCATTCGTGCTAACCAGCCAGCGCGGTGCCGGCGCTGATCTGTAGGAATGCCTGACCATATACCCGATGATGCCTTCCTGATCGAGGAGTCAACCCCTGTCACCGGCGCCTCGTGGACCGACAGCGGCCAGCGCCGCGAACCGCGGCAGCTCAAGCACCGGGCAAAGAGCGACACCCGAACCCCGCCGTGCCCGCCGGAGCTGATCCAGCTCCTACAGCACCACCTCGCCGAGTTCGGCGTCACGGTGGACGGCCGACTGTTTCGTGGCGTACGTGGTGGGGAGGTGGCCGAGGAGACGTACGGCCGGGTGTGGCGTAAGGCGCGCGCGGTAGCGCTCACGGAGGCTGAGCATGCCTCACCACTGGCCCGCCGGCCGTACGACCTCCGGCACGCGGCGGTATCGACGTGGCTGAACGCCGGGGTGCCCTCGACTCAGGTCGCCGAGTGGGCCGGCCACAGCGTCGCCGTCCTGCACCAGATCTACGCCAAGTGCATCGGCGGCCAGGAGGAGGCCAAGGCCCGGATCGGGTAGGCGCTGCGCACCGGATGAGTCCACGCTTCAGCGCGTATTCAGCGTGGATGCCCGACGGTGGCCGGACAGCTCCGGACACGGCCGGACGCTTATACCGCAAGATTGGCCCCTGACCAAGTGTGCAGGTCAGGGGCCGGGTTGCAGGTAGTGCCAGCAGTGCCCCCGGTCGGGTTCGAACCGACACTGAAGCCCTTTTAAGGGGCCGGCCTCTGCCGTTTGGGCTACGGGGGCACCACGAGGCTAGCCAGCCGAGACGAGATTCGTATGGTTTTTGTCGAACCCTGCCCTAAAGTCTGCTCATCTGTGGAGCCAACCGGACAAGTCGGTCCGGCGTCTGGCGGAGGGCCGAACGATCCGGCGGCGCGTGCCGGTGCGGAACTGTCGGTCACCGCTGATAGCGTCGAATCGGAGGCTGACGGAGGGGGCACCGCAATGCGACGAAACGGGCTACTCATCGCTGCGCTCGTCGCGGCGTTGGCCTGCACGATGCTTCTCCGTACTGCCCCCAACGGGCCAACTACGCAGCGCATCGCGACCGGCCCGCCCAGTCCCACGCCGCTTGGCGGCGTCCCGCACCCCGTGGACCCCAACTCCTTCTTCACCCCCACCAAGCTGCGACCTGGCCAGCATCCACCGCAGTTCATCGTGGTGTCCTTTGACGGCGCCGGGTCGCACGATAAGTGGCAGTTCTGGCGCGGGGTGGCTGAGCGGGCGCGGATGCGGTTCACCGGCTTCCTGTCCGGTATCTACCTGGTCGGCGTCGAGCACCGGACCGCCTACCGAGGGCCTGGTCACGCGCCCGGCCGCGCCTCGATCGGCTTCTTTAGTACGGCCGAGGTACGGCAGGTGGTGACCGACCTCAACCTCGCCTGGCAGGCCGGTGACGAGATTGGTACGCACTACAACGGCCACTTCTGCGCCGGTGCCGGCTACTCCGGTGGTCGGTGGACCACCGCGGACTGGACCGCTGAGCTGAAGCAGTTCTTCACCTTCCTCCGGGACTACAAGCGGATCAACGCCGACCCGGGGATGCCGACCCTGCAAGTGCCGGCGGGCACCGTCCAGGGCGGCCGGACGCCCTGCCTGGAGGACCGGCCGGAGCAGCTCCTGCCGGCGCTGCGAAAGCTAGGGCTTAGCTACGACTCCAGCGGCAGCACCAACGGGATCGCCTGGCCGAGGAAGAACCGCTACGGCATTTGGGAGTTCCCGCTGGCGTACGTGCCGATGCCGGGGCATGCAGGCGGGGTGATCTCGATGGACTACAACTTCTGGGTCAAGCAGACCGGTAACCCACCGAGCAGCGCCAACAGCGAGACCAATGAGCGGCAGGTGCTGGCCACCTATCAGCGGATGTATCAAGCCGCCTACCACGGAAACCGCGCGCCGCTGGTGCTCGGCAACCATTTCAACGACTGGAACAACAATGCCTACACCGCAGCGCTGGCCGCCTTCGTCCGGCGGGCCTGCCGGCAGCCGGAGACCTACTGTGTGCCGTATCGGGATGTGATCCGCTGGATGCACGCGCAGGACCCGACGGTGCTGGCCCGGCTGCAAGCGCTGCCGGCGGTGGATACGGTCTAACTGGCTGCGGCCCGCTGGAGTCAGCGGCTCGGTCGGGTCAGCGGCTCGGTGCGGGCCCCGGGTTCCGGCTCCGGCGGCGCGGCCGCTCGCTGGAAATCGAGCCGGGGCTGCTGGAGCTGTCCCAGCGAGACCACCTCGCGGGGGAACAGCAGGCCGAGCGTCCAGTCCGCGACAACCCGTACCTTCCGGTTCAGTGTCGGCATCCGGCTGACGTGGTACGTCCGGTGCATCAGCCAGGCCGGCCAGCCGCGCAGCTTGACCCCGTACACCTCGGCGACGCCCTTGCGGAGGCCGAGGCTGGCCACCGAGCCGGCGTAGGCGTGTCGGTACGGCCTGGGCTGGCCGCCGCGCAGCGTAACGGCAATGTTGTCGGCCAGTCGCTTAGCCTGCCGGACGGCATGCTGGGCACTCGGGCCGCACAGCGCGTCGGGGTCCTTCTTGGACAGGTCCGGGACAGCCGCGCAGTCGCCGGCACCCCAGGCGTCCGGCACGCCGCGGACCTGGAGCGTCGGGTCGCACACCAGCCGGCCTTTGGCGTCCGTCGGCAGGTCGGTACGGGCCACCAAGGGGTGCGCCTTGACTCCGGCGGTCCACACGATCGTCTCGCTGTCGAACTCCTCACCGTCGCTGAGCACCACGTGGCTGTCGACCATCGAGTCCACTCGGGTGGTTAGCCGGACGTCGATGTTCCGGTCCAGCAACTGGCGGACCGTGTAGGCGGCCATCGGCAGACTGACCTCGGGCAGGATCCGGCCGGCCGCCTCAATGAGCACCCAACGCAGGTCGGCTGCGGTGAGGTTGGGGTAGTACCGGGTGGCGTAGCGGGCCATGTCCTCCAGCTCGGCCAGCGCCTCGATCCCGGCGTACCCGCCGCCGATGAAGACGAAGGTCAGCGCCTTGCGGCGGGCCTGCGCGTCCGGGGTGGCCGCCGCGAAGTCCAGCCGGGACAGCACGTGGTTGCGCAGGTAGATGGCCTCGCCGATGTTCCGGAAGCCGATGCCAAAGGTGGCCAGGCCGGGGATCGGCAGGGTACGGGCTACCGAGCCGGGCGCCATCACCAACACGTCGTAGCTGAGCTGGTACGGCTCGTCCTCCAGCGGCTGGATGGTGACCAGCTTCTCGGCATGCCGCACGCCGGTGACAGTCCCGGTAATCACTTGGCAGCGGCGCAGCACCCGACGCAGTGGGACGACCACATGCCGCGGCTCGACCGAACCGGCCGCCGCCTCGGGTAGGAACGGCTGGTAGGTCATGTGGTTTTGTGGATCGACGACGGTGATGATGGCCTCACCACGGTGAAGTTTCCGTTGTAGGCAGAATGCCGTGTACATGCCGACATATCCACCGCCGACGATCAGTATGTGCGATTTCCCAGCCATGGCCCCAGGGTAAGCGCCATCTCCCTCCCCGCCGATCTCCCCTCCCCACCGATCTTGACGAAGATGTCGCTATCCGACCCAAAATTCCGACGGGTTCGTCAAGATCGGCGGGGGGGGAGGAGGTGAGGCGCGGAAGGGACAGGGCGGCGCGGACCTGGGTGATGATCCGGTCTGGCCGGCGGTACACGTCCTCCGTGGTGTAGTGCAGCAGCCGCCAGCCGGCCCGCAGCAGCCGGTTCTGCCTTTGCCGATCAGCCACGAAGACCTCGACGTCGGCGTGGTAGCGGCCGTCGTACTCGACGCCCAGCAAGTCCTCGGGGTAGCTGAGGTCCGGCCGGCCGAGGAATGACCCATCCGGGCCGTACACCGGCATCTGCACCCTCGGCCGGGGCAGCCCACCGCGAACCAGTGTCAACCGCAGCCGGGTCTCCATGGGCGACTCGGTACCGGGCTCGACGTACCGCAACCGGTCGACGATGATCCGAACCCCGCGCCAGCCCGGATGCAGCGCGGCATACCCGCGCAGTACGTCCGGCTCGACCAGTCCGGCGTGCGCGAGCGCGTCCAGCGCGACGATCGCGTTCACCTCGCCGGGGCCGCCGGCCGAGGTCGAAGGCGGTCCGTAGTGGCCCGGTCACCGGTACGCCACACACCTCGACCACGTCATCGGCCGGCAGCAGCCCGCGCCGGACAGCCAACCCAGGCCGGCCGCTGATGGTCGCCGCCCGGGGCACGGTGACCTCGACCGGCTCAATCTGGGCCCGGACATCCACGCCGAGTAGGTAGGCGGCGGTCCGCCCACTGGCCGCCCCGCCGGTCGGCAGCAGCAGCGCGGCAGCCTGGGCCCGTAGCTGCACGGAGTCCGGCAGCTCGGCGCTGGCGTACACGCCGCGGAAGACTTGCCGCCAGCCGCTACCGCGGAGCTGGCCGGGGGTCAGCAGGCCGGCGGCGCACGCCTCGCGGGCCAGGAAGGGGCCGCCCAGCAGGGCCGGCTGAGTAATGGGATGCCATGACATGCCGACCAGAATGCGGTATCCGGAACCCCTATATGGGGTTATCCACAGGCCCACTTCCCTCCATTTCATCGATCTTGACGAAGTTGCCGGAATTTTGGCCCGGATAACGACAACAACGTCAAGATCGGCGGGAAAGGGTGGTGGCGCGGGCGAACACCGCATCTAGCATGGGCTCGGTAAGCCGGCCGGTGAAGGTGTTCTGCTGGCTGACGTGGTAGCTGCCCAGGATGTGCCAGCCAGGCTCGGGCAGCGCCACCTCGGCGCCGTGCCGGAACACCGGCCGCACCGCCGGCACCGGGTACCCGAGGGCCCGCAGCGCCGACCACAGCACCGACCAGCCAAACCCACCAAGCACCACGATCACCCGTAGCGTCGGCGACAGCAGGGCCAGCTCGCGATCCAGCCACGACCGGCAGGTGTCCCGCTCGGCCGGGGTCGGCTTGTTGGCCGGCGGTGCGCAGTGCACCGGCGCGGTGATCCGTACGCCGTACAGCCGCAGCCCATCAGCGGCGCTGACCGAGGTCGGCTGGTTGGCCAGCCCGGCCCGGTACAGCGCCGCGTACAGCCAGTCGCCGCTGCGGTCGCCGGTGAACATCCGACCGGTGCGGTTGCCACCGTGCGCGGCCGGGGCCAGCCCGAGGACGCAGATCCGGGCATCGGCCGGCCCGAACCCGGGCACCGGCCGGCCCCAGTACTCCTGCTCAGCGAAGGACGCTCGCTTGTCCTGGGCCACCTGCTCCCGCCAGGCCACCAGCCGCGGGCAGGCCCGGCAGGTCACCAGCCGGGCATCCAGCTCAGCGAGGTCCCGGGCGGTGGCAGCGAGTTCTCCGACATCGGCACCATGCACGGCACCACCCAACCACGTGGGATACTAGATCACCCGCTTGCGTACCGAGGTGTGCGGCGTGGCCCGCAGGGTAGGAGACACCACATGGGCAAGCTGATGTACCGGGGCCTCGGAGTCCTCTTCGCCATCCCGGCCTCGATCGCCATGAAGAAGGTGCTGAACGCCGCCTGGCAGAGCAGCCAGGGCGGCAACCCGCCCACCGACCCGAAGGCGCCGGACGCGGAGTTCTCCGACGTGCTGGCCTGGGCCGGACTGTCCGCGCTGTCGCTGGCCGCCGGCCGGTACGTGGCTTCCCGCGGAGCCGCGGTGACCTACCGGGCGCTGACCGGGCGGCACGCGCCGGGCTGGGCGCCGGAGCAGCGGGCCAAGAAGAAGCGCTAGCCCGCCGGCGGCAGGTCCCGCTTGACCACCTTGCCGGTGGCGTTGCGGGGCAGCGCGTCAAGAAAGATCACCTCGCGTGGTACGGAGTAGCGGGCCAGCCGGTTGCGGACCAGCACGCGGATATCATCGGCGGTCAGCGTGGCACCGCTGGTGAGTACGATGTACGCCGCCAGCCGGTGCCCGAAGTCGTCGTCCGGTACGCCAATCACGGCCGCCTCGGCGATCTCCGGCACCCCGGCCAGCACTTCCTCGAGCTGGCTCGGGTAAATGTTCTCCCCACCAGAAATGATCATCTCGTCGTCTCGGCCGGTGATCCACAACCGGCTGGCCCCGTCCAGGTAGCCGACATCACCGGTGGCCATCAGGCCGTGCCGCCGCTCCGGACCAACCCCACTGCCGCCGGTCCCCACCCGGCCAGCTCTCGCGCGGCCAGCCCCCGGGCGACCAGCTCCCGCTCCACCGGCCGCGCCGCTGGCGTACCCCTCGAAGAGCATGCCGTTGCGGACGAAGATCCGACCGATCTCACCGGCCGGCAGCGGCTGACCGGTCCGGCCGAGGATGGCCAGCCGGGTGCCGCGCGGCGACCGACCGGCAGTGCCCGGCGCAGCCCGCAAGTCAGCCGGGGTGGCAATACTGACCCAGGACACCTCGGTCGAGCCGTACACGTTGTACAGCACGTCCCCGAAAGCGTCCATAAAGGCGGCCGCCAGCGGCCCGGGCAGCGCCGAGCCGCTGCTGGCCACCAGCCGCAGCGCGGAGGTGTCGTACGCCGTCCGGACCGGCTCGGGCAGGTCCAGCAGCCGGCGCAGCAGGATGGGTACCGCGATCATGGTGCTGGCCCGATGCTGAGCTAGCGCGCGCAGCGCCGGCTCCGGCTCGAAGTGGCGCTGCAGCACCAGTGTTGAAGACAGCAGGGACGCAATCTGGAACGCGGCCAGCCCCCAGGTGTGGAACAGCGGTGGCGCGACCAGCATGGTCTGCTCGGCCCGCAGCGGCAACCGGGATAGCGCGGCGGCCGGCTCCAGCCCCCGTGGCTCGGGCCGCAGCGCGCCCTTGGGCGGGCCGGTGGTGCCGGAGGTTAGTACGATCACCCGGCCGGGTCGCCGCGGCGGGTCGAGCGGGGTGTCCGGGGCTTCGGCAACCAGCCGGTCCAGGCTCAGCCGCGCCGGCTCGCCCGGGTCGGCGATGATCAGCGGCGGTACGGCTGGCGCCGCCAGCGCGGCGGCGAACTCCGCATCGGCGATCAACGCCGCCGGCCGGTGCGCCTCGAGCACGGTCCGGATCTGGCCGGCGCTCATTGAGGTGTTCAGCAGCAGCGCATGGCCGCCGAGCTTCCCGCAGCCGACCATTGAGATCACCAGGCCGCGGTGGTTGCGGCACAGCATGGCCACCGGCCGGCCCGGCCGTACGCCCAACTCCAGCAACGCGCTGGCCAGCCGGGTGCTGCGCCGGTCCAGCCCGGCGAAGCTGACCGCCCCGAAGTCGTCGATAACCGCCGTCCGGTCCGGGCAGCGGACGGCCGAGGCGGCGTACCCGGCGACCGGGGTGAGGCCCCAGCGCAGCACCGCCGCCAGCCGGCGGGCGGTGCGATCCGGGCGAGCGGTAGGGGTCAGGACGCCAGACCGGAGCAGGGTCAGCGCGCCAGCCACCTGGATGCCGGCTGCCTCGACCGGACGGCTGATCGCGCCGAGCAGGTCTGGCATCAGCCGCTCACCGACCAGGCGATGCCGTCCAGGATGTCGTGCTCGCTGACCACTACATCGGGCACATTGAGCTCGGTCATCAGCACCCGCAGCACCAGCGCACCGGCGCCGATCACGTCTACCCGACCGGGGTGGATCACCGCCTGGGCCGCGCGCTGCTGGTGGGTCTGCGACAGCAACGTTTGGGTGACCGCGGCGATCCGGGCGGCGGGCAGCCGACTGTGGTGCACCCGGTTGGCGTCATAGCTGGCCAGCTCCAGGGCCAGCGCGGCTACCGTCGTGATCGAGCCGGCGACCCCGACGAAGCTGGCCGCCCCAGCCAGCGAGGCTTCGCCAGCCAACGCCGCCAGCGCGGCACGTACGTCCTGCTCGGCCGCGGCGACCTGGTCCGGTTGCGGCGGATCGTCGTGCAGGTGCCGCTCGGTCAGCCGTACGCAGCCGACGTTCATCGAGTACGCACCTTCTACAGTGGATTGTCCATTGTGTACGGTGCCGAGAACCAGCTCGGTCGAGCCGCCGCCGATGTCACAGACCAAGACCGGCTCGGCGAGGCCGGGCAGCCCGCGGACCGCCCCGGCAAACGACAGCCGGGCCTCCTCCTCGCCGCTGATCACCTCCGGCGGGACGCCGACCAGGTCGGTCACCATCAGCTCGAAGTCGGCCCGGTTGTCGGCGTCCCGGGTCGCGCTGGTGGCAGCCACCCGGACCCGCTGCGCGGCGGCGGCGTGGATTTGCTCGGCGTACTCGCGCAGCACCGCGCCGGTCCGGGCCAGCGCCTCCGGTGCCAGTTGGCCGGTCGCGTCGACGCCCTGACCGAGCCGGGTGATCTCCATCCGGCGAGTCACGTCGTGCAGTTGCCCATTGGCGATGTCGGCGATCAGCAAGCGGACGGAGTTGGTGCCACAGTCAATGGCTGCTACCCGGGTCATCTGCCTATAGTGCCCGCCCCCGTCCGCCCCCTCCCCGCCGATCTTGACGAAGATGTCGTTATCGGGGCCGGAATGACGACAGGTTCGTCAAGATCGGCGGGAAAAGGGGGGCGGGTTAGATGCAGCGGCCGGGGGTCCACCACTCGGGCAGCCGGGTCAGTGCCTCGTCGCCAAGCGGGTTCGCTCCCGGGCCGGCGGCCAGCGCGTGGGCGACCAACACGTGCAAGCACTTCACCCGGTCCGGCATCCCGCCGGCTGAGATACCGGCGATCTCCGGTACCGCGCCGAGGCGCTCCCGCCGGGTCAGGTACGCCCGGTGCGCCCGCTGGTACGCCGCCGCCAACGCCGGGTCAGTGGCCAGCCGATCGGTCATCTCGCGCATCAGCCCGGACGCCTCCAGGGTGCCCACCGCGGCCACCGCCCGCGGGCAGGTGAGGTAGTACAAGGTCGGGAACGGAGTGCCGTCGGCCAGCCGCGGCGCGGTCTCCACCACGTCCGGCGCGCCGCATGGGCAGCGGTGTGCAACCGTGCGGATCGCCCGCGGCGGCCGGCCGAGCTGGGCGGCCACCGCCAAGCGGTCGGCCTCGCTTACCGGCGCTGGCTGCCCCACCAACGGCGCGCTCACGGACTCACCTGCGGGCCGGTGGACCGGCGAGTTCACGGCGCGCCGCTGCTGGCCGCGCTTTCGGCGGACTGCACGCTTCGCCACAACTGGACGTACCACGGCTGGCTCGGATCACTCCCCGGCGCGGTCCCGCTGCCGGCCGGGGCAGCCGGCTGGTCATCCGGGTTGATCACTTCGTACACGGTGTCGCCAGGCAGTACGTACTGCAGCCGCTTACGGGCCTGGGCCCGCAGGTAATCCGGGTCCTGCAACTGCCGGGCCTGGGCCTGCAGGACCGCCACCCGCTGTTCGGCCGCCACCTGCTGCCGGGTCAGCTCGGCCAGCGCGCCGCGCTGCCCGAGGTACTGCTTGGCCGGGTAGGCCAGGCTGAGCACCAGCGCACACACCACCAGCCCCAGCACCGCGGCCCGGCCGGTCAGCGCGCTGCTCCGCGCGGCCGACCGCCGGCCCGCGGTGTCACCGACGGCAGGACCAGCCGCGCCAGCCCGAGCCTCGGGGCGGACCCGGAGCCGGTAGGAAGAGCGGGCGTACCGGAACCCGTCCCCAGGCCGGCGGGACCGGCCGGGGCCACTGCCGCGCCGGCCTGGGTCGGGTCTCGGCACCGCTCAGCCTTCCGCGACGAACCGCGGGAACGCGCCAGCTCCGGCATACCGCGCCGCCTCGTCGAGCTCCTCCTCGATCCGCAGCAACTGGTTGTACTTGGCGACCCGCTCCGAGCGGGCCGGCGCGCCGGTCTTGATCTGCCCGCAGTCGGTTGCCACGGCGAGGTCGGCGATGGTGGTGTCCTCGGTCTCGCCGGAGCGGTGGCTAATCATGCAGGAGTAGCCGGAGCGGTGCGCCAGCGCCACCGCGTCCAGCGTCTCGGTCAGCGTACCGATCTGGTTGACCTTGACCAGCAGCGAGTTCGCGCACTGTTCGGCGATGCCGCGCTGCAGCCGTTCCGGGTTGGTCACGAACAGGTCGTCGCCGACGAGCTGCACCCGGCCGCCGAGCACCGCGGTCAGCCGCTGCCAGCCGGCCCAGTCCTCCTCCGACAGCGCGTCCTCAATGGAGACCAGCGGGTAGCTGGCGACCAGCTCCTCGTAGTACGCGGCCATCTCATCGGCGCTGCGGAGGATGCCCTCCAGCCGGTACGACCCGTCGACATGCAGCTCGGTGGCGGCCACGTCCAAGGCCAGCGCGATCTCCCGCCCGGCGGCGAACCCGGCCTTCCCGATCGCCTCTATGATCAGGTCCAGCGCGGACCGGTTGCTGTCCAGGCTGGGCGCGAATCCGCCCTCGTCGCCCAGGCCGGTGGCCAACCCGCGACCCTTCAGCACCGATTTCAGCGCGTGGTACACCTCCACGCCCCAGCGCAACGCCTCGGTGAACGTCGGCGCGCCGATCGGGGCGACCATGAACTCCTGGATGTCCACGTTGGTGTCGGCGTGCGCCCCTCCGTTCAAGATGTTCATCATCGGTACGGGCAGCACGTGCGCGTTCGGGCCGCCGAGATACCGAAACAACGGCAGCCTGGCGGACTGCGCAGCGGCCCGGGCGACCGCCAGCGAGACGCCGAGGATCGCGTTAGCGCCAAGCTGCGACTTGTCCGGACTACCGTCCAGGTCGAGCAGCCGCTGGTCGACTAGCCGCTGCTCGGTTGCCTCAAAGCCGACCAGCTCCGGCCCGATGGCATCCAGCACGGCGGTAACCGCCCGGCTCACGCCCTTGCCGCCGTACCGGTCCTCGCCGTCCCGCAGCTCGACCGCCTCGAATGCTCCAGTGGAGGCACCGCTGGGCACCGCGGCTCGAGCCAGGGTGTCGTCGTCGAGTTCGACCTCCACCTCCACGGTGGGGTTGCCGCGCGAGTCGAGGATCTCGCGGGCGCCGACGGCCTCGATTGTGGCCACTCCTACAGGCTCCTTCCGGTCGGACCGGTGGGTCGGGCTAGTGTCTTTGTTGGGCGTCTTTGTTGGGCCGGCTGCGGCAGCGCCGGCGGATACCCGGAGCGTAGCCGCCCGCCCCGACCGCATGACATGCGGCGCGCGTGACATAGTGCCCACCCGTGAACGTGTGGCAGCGCCGCCCGGTGCGGCACATGGTGGTGGCCCTCATCCCGCTGCTGGTTATCGGGGTGGTGCTGGTCGTCGTCCTGGGTACCAAGTACCTCGCGGTGGTGCGCGAGCTGCGCCCGGCCACCGGCACCGCGACGGCGACCGTGACCACCGCCGGCCGCGGTACGGACGGGCTGTTACTGCAGTGGACCGACGCCACCGGGCGAGTGCAGCACAGCCGACTGGTGTTCCCGCAGGTCGGTGCGGTGAAGGCAGGCAGCCGGGTCCCGGTGCGGTACGTGCCGAGCGACCCGAGCCGGGTGTACGCCGCCGGCGACGAGCTGAACACCCGCGGCCGCAACTTCTACAGCGGGATGGTATTCACCGTGCTGGTGCTGCTGGTTGCGCTGGTGACCACCGGGGTGGTGATCCTGCGCCGGGTCCGGGCCATCCGCCGCCGGCCGCAGACCTTCCCGGTGAGCTGGGCGCAGCACCGGCACGGTCTAGTCCGGCGTTCCTGGCTGGTGATCAGCGAAGGCAAGCGGGAGTGGTGGCAGCCGGTGTACTGGCAGCCCGGGCTGACCGAGCTGCTGGCCGAGACCCCGAGCAAGGTGTACGGCTCGCCAGCGGTCAACCGGCTGCTGCCGGTGCAGGTCGGCGGCACCGTGATCTGGCCGTCCGGCCGGCGCCGGACCAGCGCGCCAAAGGGCGAACTGCGGCAAAGTAGCGTGCGCTGGACCAAGGGGCTGGCCAGGCAGCGGGAGCAAGACGGCGTGGAGGTCGAGCAGGTCTCGCTGCCCCGGCACCTGGCCGGCGACATCGGACTGATCTTGCCGGCGCCGCTGCTCGGGCTGCTGTGGGCCTACCTCGACGGCTCCGGGGTCGGCGGGTTCGTCGTGGCCACCGCGATACTGGCGGGCGTACTGTTCTGGCTGCCGGCGGTCTACGGCTCGGATCCGACCTAGCCGGGTTAGCCGGGGCGCTCGGCCTGCAGTACGGCGTCCCGGTAAGCTCGGGCCACCGCGCGCAGCTCCGCCTCGGGGTCCAGGCCGGCGGCCTGTGCCTCGGCGACCAGCGTCCACAGCCGGCGGCCCAGCTCGTGCCCGGCACCGGCGGGGGCGGCTGGCGACAGCCCGGCCCGGGCCGCCTTGCGTTGCAGGGTGGCGGCCAGCATCAACGCCGGTTGGCCCATTGGTACGCCGTCGGTGACCGACCCGCGCTGCTTCTCGGCCTGCTTGATCCGCTCCCAGTTGGCGCTGACCTCGCTGGCCCCGGACACCGGCATACCGGCGAACACGTGCGGGTGCCGGCGGATGAGCTTGTCGACCAGGTGGCCGGCCACGTCGTCAATGGACCAGCGGTCGCCAGCCGGCAGCTCCTCGGCCAGCCGGGCGTGGAAGGCGACCTGCATCAGCACATCGCCAAGCTCCTCGCGCAGCGCGTCGGTGTCGGCCAGCTCCAGCGCTTCGTACGCCTCGTAGGCCTCCTCCAGCAAGTACGGCATCAGCGAGGCGTGGGTCTGCTCGGCGTCCCACGGGCAGCCGCCCGGCGAGTACAGCCGGTCCAGTACGGCGACCACATCCAGCAGCCGCGCGCCGGGCGGGTCCCAGGAGCCGTACACCACCTCCAGCTCGACCCCAGCCGAACGGGCCACCAGGTCACCGAGCGCGCGGGCGAAACCCTGGTCGCCGTCTGGGCCGGCCAGCCAGACCGCGACCCCGCCGGACCGGGCCCGCTCCCGCAGCGCGTGCGCGGCGACCCGTTCGTCCACAATGGACAGTGTGGTGACCGGGATGCCGGCGGCCCGGACCGCCTGCGCCTGCGGGGTTTCGTTGTCCGCGGCGTGCACCGGGCCGGACCACAGCGCCTGCCAGCCGACCGCGGACAGCAAGCCGGCGGGCAGCCGCGGCGAGCTGGCCAACAGCAGCAACCGGTCGGCTGCCGGGGTCACGGTGCCTCCGTACCGCCCGGGTTCGGTACGGCCGGGTTGGAGCCGCTCGGGTTAGCTCCGGAGGCGACGCCGGGGGCGGTCGACTCGGTCAGGGTCAGGACCGGGTTGGTAGCGGCGTCGATTTGCAGCTCCTTGGCGTTCCAGGTGCCGTACCGCGGGTTGACCCGCACGCCGACCTGCTGGGCCAGCTTGGCCAGGTAGCCTTGCCCAGCACTGTAGGCCGTGGCCAGGCTTTCTTGGGACAAGCTCAGCCGCAGGTCGGCCAGGCTCGGGCTGTCCACCCGGTACACTTTGATCACCAGATACTGGGTCATCGTGCCGGTGTCGGTGCCGACGTACGACACGAAGGTGTCCGGCGCGGCAGAGATGATTTCCTGTCGGAGCGCCGGTTTGAGTTCGGAGACCTTGTACGGGGTGGCCGCCGGCTGCGAGCCGCTGGGGTAGGCCGAAGCCAGCGCGGCGAAGCTGGCCGGGTCCGTCCGGAGGTGGGCCAGCACCCGGCGCAGGGTGGCGGGGTCGGGCAACTGCAGCAGCCCGAGCTGGGCGGTGGAATTGTCCAGCTTCTGCGCTTGGTAGGCGGCCTGCAACTGGGCATCGGTCGGTCGCGGTACCCCACCGCGGGTGTAGCCGAGCTCGGTGGTCAGCAACTGGTCGCGGGCCTGCTGGGTAGCGGCCGCGGCAGACAGGCCGCCGTTGGTGCGCAGCCGGTCGAAGCCGCCCTCCAGGCTGATGAGCTGGGACACCTCCGTGTCGTTGGTGCGCACCCCGGTCTGCTGCGCGGCGAGGCTGACCAGCCGGTGCTGAACGGCGCGGAACAGCACCGTACGCCGGTACTCCGACAGGTCGCCCTGGTACTGGGTCCGGATCGTGTCCTGTACGCCCGGCTGAGCCAGCCCGTCGTTGACCGCAGCCTGCAACTGCTCCTCGGTGATGCGCTCGTTGCCGACGTAGGCGGCGGTGCCGGTGCTGGGCTGGCAGCCGGTCAGGGCGAGCGCGGCGGCGGCAAACAACGCCCCGAGTCCGGCGAAACGGCGACGGGTCACGTGGCACAGGTTCTCACGACTGCCAGTCAGCGCCGCCCCCGGCCCACCCCTTCCCCCGCTCCCGCTCCCGCCGATCTTGACGAAGTTGTCACTATTTCGGCCGGTAAACCGACAGGAACGTCAAGATCGGCGGAAGAGGGGGGTGAGGACCGCGGCCAGTAGGTCGCGGCACCACTCCAGCAGGGGTACATCCCGCATTAGTTGGCCGGGCTTTACCCCAGGTACGGAGGCGCCGACAGGAGTCGACGGCCGGGGCACCGATATCGTGCTGGTCGCGGACTTCAACACGCTGCGCGGGTACAGCCGCCGCATCCGCAGCTCGGCCGACTCCGGCAGCGTGACCGGCGACATCCGGATCATGCTGCCCTGCAGGGCCACCTCGGTCACCCCGTACGACCGGGCCAGCACCCGGAACCGGGCCACCGCCAGCAGGTTGGTCACCGGCTCCGGCAACGGCCCGTACCGGTCCCGCAGCTCCTCCGCGACCTCGGTCACCGCTGGCTCGGACTCGGCCGCGGCCAGCCGCTTGTACGCCTCCAGCCGCAGCCGGTCGCTGGTCACGTAGTCGTGCGGCAGGTTGGCGTCCACCGGCAGGTCCACCTTGATCTCGGCCGGCTCCTCCTCCCGCTTGCCCTGGTACTCCGCCACCGCCTCGCCGACCATCCGGACGTACAGGTCAAAACCGACGCCAGCAATGTGCCCGGACTGCTCACCGCCGAGCAAGTTGCCGGCACCGCGGATCTCCAGGTCCTTCATCGCCACGTACATTCCGGCACCGAGGTCGGAGTGCTGGGCGATGGTGGCCAGCCGGTCGTACGCGGTCTCAGTCAGCGGCTTCTCCGGCGAGTACAGGAAGTACGCGTACGCCCGCTCCCGGCCACGCCCGACCCGACCGCGCAACTGGTGCAACTGCGACAGCCCGAGCACGTCGGCCCGCTCCACGATCAACGTGTTGGCGTTGGAGATATCCAGCCCGGTCTCCACGATCGTGGTACAGACCAGCACGTCCGAGCGCTTCTCCCAGAAGTCCACGATCACCCGCTCCAGCAGGTGCTCGCTCATTTGCCCGTGCGCTGTCGCAATTCGTGCTTCAGGAACCAAATCAGACAGCCGCCGGGCCGCCCGCTCGATCGAGTCCACCCGGTTGTGCACGAAGAAGACCTGTCCCTCGCGCAGCAGCTCACGCCGGATCGCGGCAGCGATTTGTTTGTCGTCGTACGGCCCGACAAAGGTGAGCACCGGGTGCCGCTCCTCCGGCGGGGTCAGGATTGTGGACATCTCCCGGATGCCAGTCAGCGACATCTCCAGGGTGCGTGGGATCGGGGTGGCCGACATGGTCAGCACGTCCACGTGCGCGCGAAGCTGTTTGAGGTGCTCCTTGTGCTCCACGCCGAAGCGCTGCTCCTCATCGACGATCACCAGGCCGAGATCCTTAAACCGGGTGGATGACTGGATCAGCCGGTGCGTGCCGATCACAGTGTCTACGCTGCCGTCAGCCAGCCCGTCGATGGTCGCCTGAGCCTCGGTCGGGCTGTTGAACCGGGACAGCATTCGTACGTTGACCGGAAACTGCGCCATCCGCTCGGAGAAGGTGGCGAAGTGCTGCTGAGCCAGCAGCGTGGTGGGCACCAGCACGGCCACCTGCTTGCCGTCCTGCACCGCCTTGAACGCGGCCCGTACCGCGATCTCGGTCTTGCCGTACCCCACGTCGCCGCAGATCACCCGATCCATCGGCACCGGTTGCTGCATGTCGGCCTTCACCTCGTTGATCGCTGCAAGCTGGTCCGGCGTCTCGACGTACGGGAAGGCGTCCTCCAGCTCGCGCTGCCATGGGGAGTCCGGGCCGAAGGCGAAGCCGGGCGCGTTAGCACGGGCGGCGTACAGCCGGATCAGCTCGCCGGCGATCTCCCGGACCGCCTTGCGCGCCCGGCCCTTGGTCTTCGCCCAGTCTGCGCCACCGAGCCGGTGCAGCGCCGGGTTCTCCCCACCGACGTAGCGGGTCACCTGGTCCAGGGAGTCGGTGGGTACGTACAGCCGGTCGGCCGGCTGGCCACGGCGGGCCGCAGCGTACTCCAGGATGAGGTACTCCCGCTCGCCGCCGTTGACGGTACGCCGGACCATCTCCACATACCGGCCGACGCCGTGCTGCTCGTGCACCACCAGATCGCCCGGCCGAAGCTGCAGCGGGTCGATCTGGGCGCGGCGCCGGGACGGCATCCGGCGCATGTCCTTCGTGGACGCCCCGCGGCTGCCGGTCAGGTCGGCCTCGGTGAGCACGGCCAGCTTCAGCGGCTCGGAGCTGAAGCCGTGCTCGAGCTGGCCGGTGGTCACGGTCACCATCGAGGCGGGCAGCTCGCCGTCGATACCGACTGCCAACCGGGCGGGCACGTCGGCCGACCGCAGGACCTCCACTGCGCGCTCGGCCGGGCCGTGGCCGTCGAACAGCAGCGCCAGCCGCCAACCGTCGTGCGCCCGGGACTTCAGGTCGTCCAGCGCGCGCTCGGTGTCACCGCGGTACGGCTCGGCGACCCGGGCGTCCACCACCAAGGCGCCCTCGTCGATCTCGGTATCGGGACTGAACGGGGTGACCGCCCAGCATGGCAGGCCCAGCTCGGCCGCGGTGTGCCGGACCTCAGCCAGACCACGCAGGGTGGCCGCGCCCAGGTCGATCGGCGCCGCGCCACCGGCTCCCGAAGCAGCCGACCAGGATGCGGCGAGGAACTCCTCCGAGGTCCGTACCAGGTCCGCCGCCCGGGTCCGGATCCGCTCCGGGTCGCACAGCAGTACGTGGGTGCCGGCCGGCAGCTCGTGCAGCATCAGCCGCATGTCCTCGACCAAGACCGGGGACAGCGCCTCCATGCCCTCCACCGCGATACCGTCGGCGATCTTGTCCAGCATCCCGGCCAGGTCGGCCCGACCGGCTGCCTGCTGCTCCTTGGCCAGCACCGCGGCCCGAGCCCGGACCTCATCAGACAGCAGCAGCTCGCGGCACGGCGGCGCCCACAGGCCATGGGGTGCGGCGCCCAGGCTGCGCTGGTCGGCGACGGTGAAGTACCGCACCTCCTCCACCGTGTCGCCGAAGAACTCCACCCGCACCGGGTGCTCCTCGGTGGGCGGGAAGACGTCCAGGATCCCGCCCCGCACGGCGAACTCGCCGCGCTTGTCGACCAGATCCACCCGGGCGTACGCAATTCCCGCCAGCCGCTCGACCACCGCCGCCAGGTCGGCCTCGTCGCCGGGCCGCAGTGCCACCGGCATCAGGTCGCCCAGGCCCGGCGCCTGCGGCTGCAGCACGCTGCGTACCGGCGCGATCACCACCGACAACGGCCCGGTGGTGGGATCGTCGGCGCTCGGGTGGGCCAGCCGGCGCAGCACCGCCAGCCGGCGGCCGACGGTGTCGGCGCGCGGGGAGAGCCGCTCGTGCGGCAGCGTCTCCCAGGACGGGTAGAACGCTACCGAGTCCGGTGGCAGCAGGCCCTGCAGCGCGGCGGTGAGGTCCTCGGCCTCCCGACCGGTGGCGGTCACCGCGAGCACTGTCCGGCCTGCCCCGTGCCGGCTCGGGTCAGCGGCTAGCGCCGCAACCACGAACGGCCGCATCGTCGGCGGCGCGGTCACCTCCAGTGAGCTGACCCCAGCGGCGGAGACCGCACGGGCCAGGGTGGGATCGGTCAGTACGGCGTCAAGCAGGCCGGCGAGCGTCATAGCAAGGATGCATCCCTGGACAGCACGGAAACCCCGAGCCGAGCGCGACCCGGGGGTACGACCTCGAGCCTACGCCGGCCCACCGACAGCCCGGCACCGCATTCCCGCCGGCCACGGCTCGGCCGGTGGGGATGGTCCGCTGGACAACTCGACGACGGTCAGGTCTGGCAGCCGTACTTCTTGGCGATATCGAGAAGATGGTGCGAGGCATCCTTCATTTCCTTGGCATACTCGGCGAACCAATGCCGCGCTTGCTCGACGGATATCCTGAGTACGGTCTCCACGAACGCGGTGCGGCCGGTTACCAAGCCGAACTCATCCCGCCCGAACAGGATGGCGGCGGTGCCGGTAGTCGCGGTCAGCGCCACGTCGACCGGGAAAAACTCGTCGTGCCAGGCGCGCACCGAAGCCGGGTCGACGGGCACTGCCAGCCCTTCGTGCAGCCGTAGGCCCAGCCAGGACTCGCCGCTGAGTCCCCAAAGCACAGCCTGCCCCTCGTGCCGAAATGCCGCGCAGATCCGTCCGGCGAACTCGTCGTCGATCTCCAGGGGTGGCTCGAACGGGACGACCGTCTTATCACCTTCGCGCAGCCAGGTCGGCACGAACTCTTGCGGAGACACCGGCAGGGTCGCCCGGAGAGCATCCACCGTGACCGCGTCGAGCGGTTCGAGGACTATCACTTGTCACCCGTACCTGTACTTCGCTTCGGGCTCTATTGCCGAGCCCGTGGGTGAGTTGATCACCTTTCCCGCTGCGTGATCGTGGAGGGGGTACGCCGTACTTCGGGCTAGGTTCCTGCCTCTTGAAGGTCCGGCCTGATCGTGAGGTCCGGTGGCGGTGAGTGCCGTCGTTCCGACCTGCTGTGGCGTTGAGCCTAGGGCAGACCCGGCTCCCGCGCCCGCGCCGCAGTGAGGTGTGACGGCGGCGCTGGTCGGCTTGGCCGGTGGGCACCCGAATTGGGATGAGGTTTGAGGGCTGGGCGGCGGTCCAACCCCGGCAACTGGGCACCTGTTGCCCCCACTAAGCAGCCACAGGTGACCACTTGCCCCACCCGACCAAGATCCAACTCAGCAAGTGGGCACCTGTTGTCCCCACTAAGCAGCCACAGGTGACCACTTGCCCCACCCGACCAAGATCCAACTCAGCAAGTGGGCACCTGTTGTCCCCACTAAGCAACCACAGGTGACCACTTGCCCCACCCGACCAAGATCCAACCCAGCAAGTGGGCACCTGTTGCCCCTACCAAACAACCACAGGTGACCACTTGCCCCACCCGGTTGGATTGGGACTGGGCTCCGACGAGCCGGGACTCTTACCGAGGTACCGCGTACCCCATTCCATGATCACGCAGCGACTAGGAAGATCAACCCACCCATAAGTTCGGCAGTAGAGCCGTGCTTCGTCTGGGAACGCGGGTTGCGCTGCATCAGCTCAATAGTAGTGCGACCGTCGGAGGACTTGCATACGGTCACCTCGGTGCCGTCCGGCAAGGTGGCCGTCCAGACGGGTTATCCACCCGTATTGTTCCGCGCGTCTGTCCAGTCGCGACCTGCACGTAGGGCCACCGTGCACTCGAAAGAGATCGAGCGGCCGTTCCTCGTCGGATCGAAGTACCGATCACCCGAACCATTCTTGAGCGGATGTGGCCCATAGCCACAGTTGTCCGCTCCACACCGTCGGTGGCTCGCCCATACGTTGTCGAGCCTACGCCGCCGGCAACAGCCGAAGCGCTCGACTGGCGAGCAGCCGGACCTGCTCCCACTCCGGCGCCGAGACGAGCGCAGCCTCGGTCCAGAGTTGCTCCTCTCCCTCACTCATGTGGGACAGCCAGGAGTCAATGTCGGTGAAGGCCCGGCGCACCTCGGCGGCCAGCACCCCTTCCTGCTCGAGTTGGGCGACGAAGGGTAGCGCATCATCGAACTGCAGAGCGAGTTCGTCGACAACGCCTTCGATCTCGGACTCGTGCAGGTACCGGATCTGGTCGGTGAGCGGCAATGCGAGCAACACGGCGACCACCACGCCACGCCTGCTAGCGACCAAGCCATCATTCGGCTGATCGACCAACAACTGCACAACGTCGTTCACATCAAGAGTCACCTGCTCCTCCTAGGGAAATGAAATCGTCGTCAGGTCCGGCGTCGTCGAGCCGGGCCGGGAACGCCCTCAGCTCGCGGCCAGGCTGTCGTACCGCCGTTGCCCCTCGTCCGTAGCCTCGACACAGAGAACTTCCTCCGTCCAGGCGGGTATCCGCCAGTTGACCGGGTCGGTAAGCAGGGTGTCAACGTGTGCGGTCGAGACCGGCCGAGCATCCTCCGAATCCGCCCGCCGGACCCCGAAGCTGAGGGCGCCTTCCTTCACCAGCCGCACGGTGAGCTGGCGGGCCTGCGCTTGCGCCTCGTCGGCTGCAAGGCCGAGTCCCTGCAGCTCGCCAACCAGCTCCCACAAGGCCGGGTAGCCCTCAATGGCGGCCCACAGGATAGCTCTCTCGTAGTCTGTCTCGCCGGGCACCTATTGTCCTTTCCGAATGGTGGTAACAGGGCGGGGAACACGGGTCTTATGGGGGCGGCCGATAACCGCGTTCGCCAGGCCTGAGTGCGGGGTTACCTTCCAATGGGACTCGTATTGTTCCGCGCGTCTCTCCAGTCGCAACCTTCATGTAGGGGCCACCGTGCACCGGATCCGTTGCGTTCGGCCAGCCATCCTCGAATGAGATCGAGCGACCGTTCCTCGTCGGATCGAAGTACCGATCACCCGAGCCCTTCTTGAGCGGATGTGGCCCATCATAGCCGTCCGGTAGCTGCTTCTTCACCTCGCTGGGCGGGAGCCCCCGAACACTTTCTGGATCATGCCAGAACGGCGGGTCCGGCAGCTTCTCAGTCTTCTTCGCAGCCCCGGCCACGTCCTTCTTGACGGCTTGGGCGACATCCTCGGCTTCCGGCAAGGTGTCCTTGGCGACTTTAGCGATGATGCCCTCGGCGGCCTTGGCGGCCTCCTTTCCGGCGGCCTTGCCTCCCTCAACCAAGGATCGCCTCCACCGCCTGGCTGATGATGAGGTTGATTGCCATGCCGGTGAGCTTCTTGAAGATCGGAATCTCCAGTAATGACCCGCCGAAGGTCTCTGGCGCGGTGGCGATGGCCTGGATAATCTCGATCGCCAGGATGGTGAGCTGCACGATCACGTTAATCTTCAACGCGAGCACGATCCCGGCGCACACAAACAGCGCCCCGCCGACCGCTTGCGCCCCGCTCACCCCGTCGCCCAGCACCGACGGTGCCGCCCGCCCGTCCGACCACCGGTTCTTGAACGCGTCGACCGCGTCTCCGGTGTTGTCATTCCATACCCGCTGCGCTGCGGCTCCTGCGTCGGAGCTGACCTGCGCCAGGGTCGAGGAGAAACTCACCCAGGTTTGGCCCAGCTCGTACAGCTTGTCCTCATCAGACTTTGGCCAGCTAAAGCCGAGATCGTTGAGCAGGTCGGCCAGCTCACCCGGTAGTTGAATGCTCACGGCTCATCGATTCAGATCGGTGAAGGCGGCGACGTTGACCTGCTCGGTACGGTCGTAGCGCTCGGCCATCGTCGCCAACCCGTCGGCAAACCCGCCAAACCCCTTGACCACCGAACCGTACGAGCGGTTTGCGATGTCCTGCGCCGCCGCGTACGACGCGCCAATCAGCCCGCCAACCATGTCGTCACCGAAGATGTCACCCATCCCCTGGGCCTGCCCTATCAGCGCCTGCCACGCGTTGGCCAGGCGCTCGCCCGCCGACCGCACACCCTGCTCGGCCCGGCGCAAACTGGCCGGCTCGACGTCGTACCCAGAACCCGCCATACTCATCTTCCGGCTCCCCACCCCGTAACCTCATCGGCCGCGCAACTGGGCGACGACATCATTCATTGCCTGGCTAAACACCGCCATTTGACGCACCGACTGGTCCTGAAGCTCGCGCAGCCGGCCAGCCAGCGCTGCCGGATCGACCACGCCGCCCGCAGGCACCTGCGCCGCCCCCTGAGCGGCGGCCTGGTCGCGCAGGTCATCCAGCGCAGCGTTGACCGCCACGATGATCTGTTCGCACACCGACTCGATACCGTTGCGCAGCAGCCGGGGGTTGACCTGTAACGACTCCAGCCGGCCGCCGGCAAGCACCGTGGCCCGCACCTGGCCGTCGGCTGCCGCGCCCACTCCGGTCATCTCCACCTCGCCAGGCTCAGCGGGCGTACCGGCCAGCCGCACCGACGCCAACGCCTGCCGCGTCTGCTCCAACAACCGGTCAAATCCGCTGGCGTCCAGGCCGCCCACCTCCGCCACCTCCGCCCCCAACCAGACTCCATGCCAAGCGACCACCCAGGGACGCTCACACCGACAACCAGTATGTCAGGACGGTCGATGCTGTTGGTGCCTGTTTCGACGACCGGCGGCGACCCGGCTGGCCCGGTGGGCGACCTGAGCATGAGCGACCGGAGAAGTTATCGCTTAATTGGCGGAATGCCAAAAATAGCATTCAACAATGCGACACTAGGCTCGCCGAATGGCCTTCCAGACTTCCTCGGCCGGCCAGCGTCGGGCCCATTCGGCGGTCATGTAATCGACCCGGCTAACCGCGTCGGCCGGTGCGAGCACCTCGATCAATTCCTCGACCTCGAATCCGGACGCACGCAGCAGCCGGATCCATTCTCCGGGCCCGAGGTGGAATTCGGTGCAATCCTCCGGCCAGCTCAGCCGCTGGATGCCGGCCAGCGGGCGCAGCAACCGCTCCTCGGCCGGTCCCTCGTCCGGCGTGCACATCATGGAGAGCGTCGAGTTGGCCAGGAAGACCAGCCGCCCGCCGGGCCGCAGCAGCCGGGCCGCCTCCGGGATCCACTGGTACGGGTCACACCAGATCGCCGCGCCGTACTCGCTGATCGCCAGGTCGAAGCTCGCCTCCGGGTACGGCACCGCCTCGGCGATACCGTGGATCAGCGGGAAGCGCAGCCCGTACTCCTCCTGCAACGCGCGGGCGGTAGCCAGTTGGCGCTCGGAGTTGTCGATCCCCACGCACCGGGCGCCACGCCGGGACAGCCAAGCTGAGACGTACGCGGTACCGCAGCCGAGTTCGATCACGTCTAGCCCAGCAACCTCATCGGGCAGGACAGCCAGCTCGGTCTGGGGGACGTCCCATATCCCCCAGCTCGGCTGGTCCGCGGCCCAGTGCCGGCGGCCGGCCGCGATCCACTGCTCGGCCACGCCATCCCAGTACGCGCGGTTGCCGGCGACGTGCGCTGGCAGCTCCTCGGAGAGGTTGGTGGGCCGCATATCCGGCAAGAGTGCCAGATATGCGTCACGTTGGTCGAGCCGCTTTCCAGCCGAGCAGCTTCAGTGCCAGCCAGTGCCAGCTCCCTAGCGAATAGGGCGCCGAAATCCTTCGACCGGCACCAACCACGAGCAGCGAGGTTTGACGCTGATCAGGGCAGCCTGAACCACCGGTCGACAACCTCCCGATCATGGCTGCGCCACATCACCACGCCCGGTGCCGAACGCGCCATCTCGGCCTCGTGGCGGGGCAACAAGGTCAGCGGCGGGGTCCACCGGTGTACCCGGATACCGGCTCGTCGGATCCGCCGCGCCGCGTGCCCGGGACCGCGCGCCGCGATCAGCACCCGGACCTCACCGGAGCCCAACCCATCCCGGACGTCGTAACCGAACACCCCCATCAACGACGCCTCGACCAGATCATCGGCTAACCCGCTGGTCGAAGCGGCTTCGGTGTCCGTGCTGGGAGGGGCAGATTCCGGACGAGAGCGGTCGATCCTGTACATTAAGCAACCTCTACCTAGGGTTAGCGGAGGGAAGGACACTCCGCAGGAGGTTTGCGACATCGGATCCGCTGTGATCGACGCCGCGACGGGGTCACGGCCGAGCGCCGACAGTCGCACCGCCAGGAGGCAGTGTCAAGCGGGATTCCGCGCGTGTCCCCGGTCAAACCCCGCGAGTCCACCACAACCGGGTCGGCCAAAGCCCTGGGCTCGCCGACGCCGTACCGGAGCTACCACCGCCCCCGCAACCATGCTCTGGTAACTTTGCGTGACAGCCTTATGACCTGCCGCATTGCCCGCGGGATAAATGTCGGAACTGCCGCGCAAGCGAACCTGATCCCCTAGGCTGACGGCCAACACTGCGGTACCGAGACCTGCGGGCGGCGTGGCAGCCGACCATGCGGCCAGACCGCAGCCAGAGGTGTGATCTGGGGGACCCGTGAGAGTGTCGTGCGCCTTTGGCGTGCCATTTGCTGATTCGTGTGACCCATGTGCTGACCCGTGTGACCAGGTCGGGAGCCAACCGTGACAGCTTCTGCCCTCCAGGTAACCCTGCCAATGACCCCCCGACGCGCACACCTGCAGAAACTGGACAGTGCCGGTGCAGCCATCGTCGATAGGCTGCTGGGGGTAGCCCTCGGTGGCCTGCCTGGCATGCATCATGCCAACGGCATCTCCTGCTTCACCCGGCGGTTTTCCCGCGCCATCCCGGCCGGGACGGCCGAGGGCCGGAGCCTGCGGTACACCGCGATGGTGCTGCTCGGTGCCCGCCAGCTCAGCCCGGCCCAGCAACGAGTGGTCCTTGGGGAGCGGAGTGTAGCTGAGCTGTGTACGACGCTGATCCGGCTGATCGACACCAGTAACTCAGTAGGGGACGCCGCACTGGCCCTCTGGGCGGCCGCTGCACTGCGGCACGGCGACCTTGGGCATGCGCTTGACCGCCTCGACGCGTTGGACGGCGATGCCGGCGGCGGTACGGCCGGACCGCGCTACGTCGTGGACGCGGCCTGGGTCGTTGCCGGCCTCGTCGAGGCCCGTCCGTTGCTCGACGTCGAGCAACGGCTGGCCCGCGCACGCGCCCGGCTGCTGGGCTCGCGGCAACCCTCCAGCCCGCTGTTTGGGCACGTCACCGGGCCTGGCCTGGGACCGGCGTACCGATCTCATTTAGCGTGTTTCGCCGACCAGGTCTATCCGATCCAGGCGCTGGCACGGCTGCATGCCTCGGCTGCCGATCCGGAGGCGCTGGCCGTCGCGGACGCCTGCGCGGACCGAGTGTGTGCGCTACAGGGCGATGCTGGTCAGTGGTGGTGGCATTACGACGCGCGGACCGGTGACCTCATTGAGGGCTACCCGGTCTACAGCGTTCATCAGCATGCGATGGCTCCGATGGCATTGCTGGATCTGGCGGAGGCCGGCGGGCAGGCCCGCTGGGACGCCGTACTGGCTGGGTTGCAGTGGCTGGTCCAGCGCCCCGAGCTGGCCGGACCAATGATCCATGATGAGTACGGCCTGACCACCCGCAAGGTGGCCCGAAACGATCCGAAGAAGCTGGTCCGCGGCCTGCGGGTGGCAAGCACCGGGCGGTGGCCAGGGCACCGGCTGGCCGCGCTTGACCGGCTCTTCCCGCCCACCGCGGTCGACCGCGAGTGCCGACCGTATGAGTTCGGCTGGCTGCTGGACTGTTGGCTCGGCGGACGCCTGCGACCGGAGCCGGCGCCGGACCTGCCGCAGCCGGCGGAAGGGTGAGCGATGCCCGGGACCGAGTCATCAGAGACCGTCCAGCAGCGGATGTTCGGGCTGGACATTGATGCGATAACGCTTAACGCGGCCGTTGCTCGTTGCATGGCGGCTATCCCGGCTGAGGGATACCTCGAGGTCGGCGTGGTCAATGCCGCAAAGATCGTCAGGATGCGTACGGACACCCGGCTGCACGCCGCCGTTGCAGGTGCCGATCTGGTGCTGGCCGACGGGCAGTCAGTCGTCTGGGCGAGCAGGTTCCTCGGCCGCGCACTGCCCGAGCGGGTCGCCGGGATTGACTTGTTCACCGCCCTGCTGGCCGCAAGTGAGCGGCAGGACCGCTCCGTCTTCCTGCTCGGGGCAAAGCCGGAAGTGCTGCGCGGCACGGTAGCGGCGATCTGCCGCCAGTATCCCCGACTCCGCATCGCCGGCGCCCGGGACGGCTACTTCGACAACGCGCAGGCCGGCGAGGTCGCGGATTCAATCCGGGAAAGTTCCGCCGACCTGCTCTTTCTCGGCATGACATCGCCGAAGAAGGAACTGTTTTGTGCCGAGTACGCCGAGCGCAGCGGTGCGTCGGTCATCCACGGCGTCGGCGGTTCCTTCGACGTACTGGCCGGTCTCGTCCGGCGGGCGCCGCAAGCCTGGCAGACCAGCGGGTTTGAATGGCTCTACCGGCTGCTTCAGGAGCCCCGGCGGCTGGGGCCTCGTTACCTCTCGACAAACATCCGGTTCATCCTGATGACCCTGGTCGAGCGACTCCGCCCAGCACGATCCGGGCCCCGCAGGAGGCTGGGCTGGGCAGCGAATCCAGCCCAGACCAGTGAATTTCCAACAAAGGATATGACATGAGCAGGCTGGTCGTTTGTGGACAAGGTTATGTCGGTCTCCCACTGGCGATCTTGGCGGCCCAGGCCGGCCACCAGGTCATCGGCTACGACATCGACGAGCAACGAGTCAAACGCCTGCACAGCGGCGAGTCCTACGTGGAGGACGTACCGTCGACGCTGTTGCGGACCGTCCTCGACAACGGCAGCTACCGGGCCTCCGCGGAGCCCAAGTCATACGCCGGTTTCGAGGTTGCCGTCATTACCGTACCGACACCGTTGCGGGAAGGCATCCCCGACCTCACCTACATCGAGCAAAGCGCGCACACCATGGCGAGATATCTCCGCCCGGGAGCGACGGTCATCCTGGAGTCGACGACCTACCCAGGTACCACCGAGGAGCTCCTCGGCCCGATCCTGGAAGAGGGCTCCGGCCTGGTGCCCGGTGTTGACTTCTTCCTGGGCTACTCGGCCGAGCGCATCGACCCTGGCAACGAGCACTGGACCGTACAGAAAACCCCGAAGGTGATCTCGGGTGTCAACGAGGCATCCCTGGCGGCGGTCCAGGAGTTCTACGCCTCGGTAGTGGACACCACGGTGCCGGTCTCCTCGTGCAAGGCCGCCGAGCTTGCCAAGCTGCTGGAAAACACCTTCCGGCACGTCAACATCGCCTTGGTCAACGAGATCGCGATCTTCGCGCACGATCTCGGCATTGATGTCTGGGAGGCGATCGACGCGGCCTCGACCAAGCCGTTCGGCTTCATGCGGTTCACCCCCGGCCCAGGGGTGGGCGGCCACTGCCTGCCAATTGACCCGTCGTACCTTTCCTGGCGGGTGCAACGCGCGCTGGGCCAGAACTTCCGCTTCGTGGAGCTGGCCAACGACATCAATAACCACATGCCGGACTACGTCGTACGACGGTTGGCTGCCGCGTTTAACCGGGACGCCCGGGCGGTGAATGGAAGTCGGGTGCTGGTGCTCGGTCTGGCGTACAAGAAGAACACCGGTGATGCCCGCGAGTCGCCGTCCACCCGGGTGGTTAAGCTCCTCGCGGATATGGGCGCCGACGTCCGGGCCGCCGATCCCTATGTCGTTGAGGCGCACGGGCTGGACGCCCGCCTGGTACGGGTCGAACTCACCGAGGACGAGGTTGCCCAGGCCGATGCCGTCATCTTGCTGTCCGACCATGACGTGTTTGATTTCGAGCTGGTAGCCCGGAAAGCTCGGTTCGTCCTGGACTGCCGGCACCGGGTGACCGGCCCGAACGTCGAGCACCTGTGAGGGGCGGCACGATGCGAGTTGCCTGCGTGGCCGGGGCACGACCCAACTTCATGAAGATCAAGCCGGTGCTGGATGCACTGGAGCGGCGCGGGGTCGAGCTGTCTTTGGTCCACACCGGCCAGCACTACGACTCGGCCATGAGCGATGTGTTCTTCGCCGACCTGAACCTACGCAGCCCGGACTGGCATCTCGGCGTAGCCACCGGGACCCATGCCGAGCAGACCGCGCAGGTGATGGTGGCCTTCGAGTCGCTGGTCGGCCGGCTGCGGCCAGACCTCGTGGTGGTCGTGGGCGATGTCAATTCCACCGTCGCCTGCGCACTGGTGGCGGCCAAAGCCGGCGCGTTCGTCGCGCACGTCGAGGCTGGGCTACGCAGCAGGGACTGGAGCATGCCCGAAGAGATCAACCGGGTGGTTACCGACCGGGTGAGCGACTACCTGCTGGCCCCTTCTGAGGATGCGGTGGCGAATTTACGGGCCGAGGGTTACCGGGACGATCAGGTGTACTTGGTGGGCAACGTGATGGTCGACACGCTGCTGTCGAACCTCGATCGAGCGATGTCCTCCGACGTGCTGGCCCGGCTCGGCGTGACCGCTGGCGAGTACGGCTTGGTCACCTTGCACCGGCCAGCGAATGTCGATGATCCGGACATACTGCAGGGCATCCTCGACGGGCTGGCCGCGCCGGCCCGGCAGATGCCGCTGATCCTACCTGCGCACCCGCGGGCGCGCGGCACCCTGGAACGGCTGCGGCGGCCGGCCGGCCTGCGGCTGGTACCGCCAGCGGGCTACCTCGACTTCATCGCCCTGGAGGCATCGGCCCGGCTCGTCCTCACCGACTCCGGCGGGGTGCAGGAGGAGACCACGGTGCTTGGCGTCCCCTGCCTCACGCTGCGCGAGAACACCGAGCGCCCGATCACCATCGAGCAGGGGACCAACCGGCTGGTCGGCCGCGACCCGGCCCGGATCGCCAGCGCGGCACTGCAGGCCATGGCCGAGCGCCCGCCCGCCCGCCGGCCGCCATTATGGGACGGTCACGCCGGCGAGCGGATCGCCGACATCCTGGTGGCCGACGGCGTCCTGGGCGACCGGCAGCGGCCGACCGGGACAGGCTCAGAACTCGTGGTCGGGTAGTGCTGCACGGGGACTTCGTCCCGCCGCCCCCGGGTGCCGGTACGCCCGGGTCGAGCCCGGACGCGCTGGCGGGGGTCCCGGTGGCCGCCGATGCTGCGGACCCCACCGGAGCTGCGGACCCCACCGGGGAACCGGCGTTGTCCCTCGGCCGAACCACCAAGCGGGCGCTCGGGTGGAGTTTCCTCAACAACATCGTGGGGCGGGTCGGCTCCTCGCTGACCGCGATCATCTTGGCCCGGATCCTCGTCCCGGCGGACTACGGGGTCTACGCCGTCGCACTGGTGGTGCTGAACGGCCTGCTCAGCATGAACGAGCTGGGTGTGAGCCTGGCCATTGTGCGCTGGCCGGGCAGCGTCGAGCGCATTGCACCCACCGTCGTGTCCTTGGCACTGGCCTCCAGCGCGATGCTCTATGTCATTTGCTATGCGGTTGCGCCGCTGATTTGTACGACGATGCACGCGCCCGCCGCCACCGGGGTGCTGCGGCTGCTCACGGCCGGCGTGCTGATTGACGCGGCCACCGCGGTGCCAGCGGCGCTCATGGTCCGGGAGTTCATGCAAGGCCGGCGGCTGGTCGTCGACACGGTCGGCTTCGTCGTGGTCGCCGGAGTCTCGATCACCCTCGCCACGGCCGGTACCGGGGCGTGGAGCCTGGCCTGGGGCGCGCTGCTGGGCAACATCGCCAACGGCGTACTCATCCTCTGGTGGGCCCCACAACGTTACTGGCCGGGCTTCCGCCGCGAGGTGGCTGGCGAGCTGCTGACGTTCGGGACGCCGCTGGCCGCCGCGAGCCTGCTGCTGTTCGCGATGCTGAACCTGGACTACGTGGTCGTCGGGCGGGTACTAGGGCCAGTGGCCCTCGGGTTCTACCTGCTTGCGTTCAACCTCTCCACCTGGCCGGTCAACTTGTTCTCGACCCCGGTGCGCCGGGTGTCCCTGCCGGCGTTCTCCCGGCTTCAGGACGACCCGGCCCGGGCCAGCGACGCCTTTGTCCGGTCCAGCGCCCTGCTGCTGGCCGCCACGCTGCCGGCGTGCTTCCTGCTGTCGGCGTACGCCGGGCAGCTCGTCGGTGTGGTGTACGGCGACAAGTGGCTGCCGGCGGCGCAGGCGTTGCCGTTCCTCGCCGTGCTCGCCGTGGTGCGGGTGTGCTCCGAGCTCAGCTATGACTTCCTTGTCGCACTAGGTCGCTCGCGAGCCAACCTTGTCATCCAGGCACTGTGGGTGGTGGTCCTGATCCCCGCCCTGTCGGTCGGCGCCTCGGTGGATGGGATCCGGGGAGTGGCCATGGGTCATGCCCTGGTGGCGGTCTTCGTGATCATGCCCGCCTACTCGATCGCGCTGCGCCGCGAGGGCGTGTCGCCACGTGCAGTCGCCGCCCGGTGCGCCCGGCCGATTGCCGGCCTGCTGCTGGCTGGTGGGCTCACGGTCGGCGTGCTGCTGCTCGTCCCCGGGCGGTTCGCCCAGCTCGCCGTCGGCGGGGTCATCGTGCTGGTTGGCTACCTCGCCGTCGTACATCCGATGCGGCGGCTGGCGACCGCCGGACCGTCCTGACGGGCGCTGTCCAGCGTAGGTACCGACCCAAAGCGGGCTGACTGCTCTCCGGCGTCCGGGCTGATTGCCCGCCGGCGCCCGGTTTGTGACCGCCCTCGGGCATCCGGAGTGTGACCTCCGTCACATCCATGCAGGACATTCGGCGTAGTGCCGAACAAAGCGATCGGGACGGACTAACGGCGAGGATTCGAATTAAGGACGAACCGGAAGGACGGCCCCTAATCGCCAGGTCTAATGTCGTCGCCCGGTGGGGGAAGCAGAGCCGGCACCGCATTGACCGACGAAGCTAATCGAAAGGGGTAGACGCTCAGATGTCCGGCCCACGGCATAGCGCCGTACTTACCGTCCGCCGAGAATATCTCGATCATCCTTACCGGAAAGTTTCCCATAGCCGCTCAGTTCGTCGCCGACTAATAACCAGCACGGCCATCACGCTGGCTGGTGCGTTAATATTCGGTATCACCTACGCCAGCGCTCATCCGAGCCGTCCCACTCTTACCACGAGCCTCCTGAACAGCGGAGAGTTCGCCCTGTGGGACAGCAGCGTCGTCCCCCGGCTACCCGTCGACACCGACACCCAGCCGGTCGAGTTGGGGACCCAGTTCAGCACCAGCTCACCCGGTACGGTCACCGGGATCATGTTCTACAAGCACGCCGAGAACACCGGCGTACACACCGGTTCGCTCTGGGACCAAAACGGCCACCAGATCGAGCACGTCCAGTTCAGCACCGAAACCACCAGCGGTTGGCAGATCGCCCGGCTGGCTACTCCGGTGCACTTGGCCGCAAACGTGCCGTACGTGGTTTCCTACCACGCGCCGTACGGCCGGTACGCCGATGACACCGGCTACTTCGGCCCCGGCCACGCCCGGCATTCCGGTCCGCTGACCGCGACCGCTGGGGTCTACGGGTACGGCAGCTCGACAAGTTTCCCCACCGCGGTGTGGCGTGGCTCGAACTACTACGTCGACGTCGCCTTCCGGCCCGACATCGCTGGCGTACCAACCTCGACGCCAGCGCCGACAAACTCACCACCGCCCACCGCGCGGCCGATCCCCACGGTCACGGTGCCGGTGCCGCCATCAAGCGTGCCGCCGGTGCCGTCTCCGCCGGGTACGGCTCCGGTGCCGCCGACCCAGG
>OBLV0100000039.1_pt1 | contig 85554 bp, 79 predicted proteins | sample 1520071 | NCBI WGS metagenome assembly OBLV01 (sample SAMEA3888446, study PRJEB22518) | metagenome | reverse complement strand
GCCTCGACCAGCAGCTCGGTGGTCGACGGCTCGACCTCGCTGCGCAGCCCGCCCATGATGCCGGCCAGCGACGTCGGGCCGGCGTCGTCGCAGATCACCATCGCGCGCGCGTCGAGCGTGCGCTCCTGACCGTCGAGGGTCGTGAACCGTTCGCCGTCGTGCGCGTCGCGCACGACGAGGTGCTTGCCTTCGACGCGATCCCAGTCGAAGAAGTGCAACGGTTGACCGAGCTCGAGCATGACGAAGTTCGAGATGTCGACCAGGTTGTTGATCGGCCGCTGGCCCGCGAGCGCGAGCCGGATGCGCATCGCCGCGGTCGCCGGCCGCACCGAGGCGCCCGAGACGCGCTCGTAGACGAAGCGCTTGCAGTCGACCGTCTCGATCGTCACCCGCGCGTCGTCCGATTCACCGGCCGTCGTCACGTCCGACGGCGGCTCGCGCAGCGCGACGCCGAACGACGCCGCCAGCTCGCGCGCCAAGCCGACGATCGACAGCGCGTCCGGGCGGTTCGGCGTGACGTCGACGTCGAGCACCGGATCGCCGAGCCGGAAGTGCGCGACCAAGTCGGTCCCGAGCGGGATCGACTCCTCGAGCTGCATGATCCCGTCTTCGAACCACTCCGCCGGCAGACCGATCTCTTCGGCCGAGATCAGCATCCCTTGCGAATCGATCCCGCGCATCTTGCGCGGTGCGATCGTCAGCCCGCCGGCCAGCTCCGCGCCGATCAGCGCGACCGGAACCGTCTGCCCCTGCGCGACGTTGGTCGCGGCGGTCGCGATCAGCAGCGTCGCGTCACGGCCGGCGTCGATCGTGCACAGCTGCAGGCGGTCGGCGTTCGGGTGGCGTTCGAGCTTGGCGACGCGGCCGCAGACGACATTGGTGAGGCGCGGTCGCGCGATCACCTCGTCGACCGGAAATCCGAGCGCGGCCAACCGTGCGACGATGACGCCGGCGTCCTCGGGCAGGTCGACGTAGTCGCGCAGCCAGGCGACGGGAGCCTTCACTACGCGAGCTCCTCGGCGAAGCCCGGCGCGTTCTCGACGAACGCGCGGATGTCGTTCATGTCGTAGCGCTTCATCGCGATCCGCTCGAGTCCGCAGCCGAACGCCCAGCCGGTGACGTCGTCGGGGTCGTAGCCGACCGCGCGCAGCACGTTCGGATGCACCATCCCGCTGCCGCCGATCTCGATCCAGCCGCTGCCGCCGCAGGTGCGGCAGTTGATCTCGCCCTGCGGACCGCGCACGACGCCGGCACCCTGACACGCCGGGCACTTCACGTCGACCTCGGCCGACGGTTCGGTGAACGGAAAGAACGACGGCCGGAAGCGGATGTCGGCCGACGGTCCGAACAGCGCGCGGCACATCCCGACCAGCATCCCCTTGAGGTGGCCGAAGTGGACTCCGCGGCCGACCATCAAGCCTTCGACTTGGTGGAACATGTAGAGGTGGCGTGCGTCGATCGCGTCGCGACGGTAGGCTTTGCCGGGGACGATGATCGCGATCGGCGGCCCGTGCTCGCGCATCGCGCGCACTTGCATCGGCGACGTGTGGGTGCGCAGCACGAGGTCGGGCCGCAGGTAGAACGAGTCCAACCCTTCGCGCGCCGGATGGTCGGGCGGAATGTTGAGCGCATCGAAGTTGTTGGCATCGGTCTCGATCTCGGGACCGAGCACGACCGCGAAGCCGTGGCGGGTGAAGTAGCGCGCGACCTCGAGCGCGATGCGGCGGACCGGATGGATCGCGCCCAGGTTCGCCGGCGGGCCGGGGAACGTGACGTCGATCGTGTCCTCGAGCGAACGTTCGAGCGCGGCGCGCTCGACGCGCGTCTGCGCGTCGCGGAGCTTGGCTTCCATCGACTCGACGGCGGCGTTGATCAGCTTGCCGGCGCCGGGGCGGTCGGCCGGCGGCAGCGTGCCGATCCCGCGCCGCACCGTCGTCACCTCGCCGCTGCGCCCCAGAAACGCGACCCGCACGTCGTCGAGCGCGCGCGCGTCCGACGCGGCCGCGAGCGCGCCGTCGAACCGCGCGCTCAGCGCGGTGAGAGTGGAGTCGAGGGAGTCCATGCCGTTAGAGCCTGTCCTGAGCGAGTCGAAGGGCTTGCATACAAAATGAAAGCGCCCGATCCTGGAAGGACCGGGCACTCCGCAACTTCTTTCTGGATTTCGCCTACGGCATCAATGCGCGGGCGAAGGGTGCAACTGCCGGTACATCAGGTAAGCGCTGATCGAGCCCGTGGTGCTAAACAACTTCCAGAAAACGTCGGAGGTGCGCATGTGTCTCGGCGGTCCCTCTCCTGTCGTTCGGTGCGCGCTTTATCGGCGTCGGCGCGGTCAGTATAGCACCCGGCAAATAGCCCGCCAAGTCTTGACATTTCAGCATTTTTCGGCGGCTTGACAAGACTCTTGACAACGCGACGCGACGTACAGAACGATGCTCCCGGCGACCGCCGCATTCAAACTTTCGGCCGCGCCGCGTTGGGGTATCCGGACGGCCAGGTCCCAGGCCGGCAGCCAGTCACGCACCCCGCGCCGCTCGTTCCCGACCGCGATCACGGCGTCGGGCGGCAGCGTTGCGCGGTCGAGCGGCTCCCCCTCGACGTCGGCGGCGACGATCGGCCGGCCGGCGGTGCGGGCGGCGGCGACCGCCTCGTCGGGGCCGACGGTCGCCAGCGGCAGCCGGAAGGCGGTACCCATCGCGGCTCGGACGACCTTTGGGGCGAACGGATCGGCGCCGCCGCGCCCGAACAGGACGCCGGCCGCGCCGAACGCCTCGGCCGACCGGACCAGCGTCCCGGCGTTGCCCGGATCGTTCACGCCGGCCAGCAGCAGCACGGGGCCGGGGCGGGCGAAGATCACCGCCGGCTCGTCCGCCGGCAGCGCGAAGACGGCGAGTAGTCCGGACGGCGTCTCGAGGTCCGACAGCCGCGCGAAGGCACGCTCCGGGACGACGTAGACCGACGCGCCCGCCGCCTCCCAGCGGCTCGCGTCGAACTCGGCCAGCGCCGCCGGGGTGAGGTAGATCTCGAGCGGTCGGACCCCGCTGCGCTCGGCTTCGGCCAGCAACGTCGGGCCCTCGGCCACATAGCGCCCCTCGGCGCGCCGCCCACGCGGGGTCCGCAGCTCGCGGACCGCCGCGATCCGCCGGTGGTGCGGGCCGAGCTCGATGGGCACCCGCCGCGCTTCCGGAGCGGCGCGGCGCGGACCCCCGAGGGCGGGGCGGTGGGGAGCCGAACGACCGTTGCGGTGAAGGACACGCGGCGCGCGGAGATCGTCTGGCTGGTGGTGATCGCGATCCTCGTCGCGGCCGGCACGACGCCGTTGCTCGAGTTCTTGGCGAGCCATCGAGTAGGCGGGACCGTGGTGACGCTCGGCCTGATCGCGGCGGGCGTGGTGATGATTCGGCGCGCCTACCTGCCCGGCTCGGCGAACGTGCGCGCCGACGTCACGCGCGCGTGCACGTACTGCATCGCCGCGGTACTGGCGTTCGTCACCGTCGAGTGGAACCCGCACTGGGGCATCCGCGCCTGCATCGCCGCCGCCGAGATCGCGATCTTGTTCGACGTCGTCACCATCGCCGCGCGGCCCGCGCCGCTGCGGAACACGGGAGAGAGCACCTAATCATGCCGGTTCTGGTCACGGGTGGAACGGGGTTCATCGGTAGCAGCGTCGTGCGCGAGCTGCGCAGGCGGACGCACGTCGTGCGCGCGCCGGCGCGCAGCGACGAAGCGGAGCGCAAGCTGCGCGAGCTCGGCGCCGAACCGGTGCGCGCGACGCTGACCGACCTCGACGCGCTGCGGCGCGAAGCAGCGCAGGCCGACGCGGTCGTGCACTGCGCGTTCGACCACACCGTCGCCGACATGGTCGCGGTCGAGCGCGCCGCGCTCGAGGCGCTGCTCGACGCGTTGCGGCCCGGCAGCACCTTCGTCTACACCAGCGGCGTGTGGGTGTACGGCTCGCGCGGCGACGCGCTGATCGCCGAGGACGCGCCGCTCGAACCGCTCGCCGCGGTCGCCTGGCGGCCGGCGCACGAGCAGCTGGTGCTGTCACAGGACGGCCGCCTGCGCGCGGTCGTCATCCGGCCGGCGATGGTCTACGGCGACGGCGGCGGAATCCCGGGCGGGCTGGTGCACGACGCGGCGGCCGGACCGGTGAAGGTCGTCGGCGACGGCACGAACCGCTGGCCGACCGTGCGGCACGACGCGCTGGCCGAGCTCTACGGCGCGGTCGTCGACCATCGCACGGCGCACGGCGTCTACAACGGCTCGCGCGGCGCATCGATTCCGTACGTCGAGATCGCGCGCGCCGCATCGCGTGCAGGCGGCGGCGACGGCGCGGTCGAGCATCTCGGGCTCGACGATGCGCGGGCGATGATGGGACCGTTCGCCGACGCGCTCGCCAGCGATCTGTCGATCGACAGCGGCAAAGCGGCGCGCGAGCTGGGCTGGGAGCCGCATCGGCCGACGTTGCTCGAAGAGCTCGCCAACACGGCGGTCGTCTGATGGTCGAGGTCGTGAAAACCCGCCGCGTCTACGACGGCAAGGTCGTCAACTTGCGCGTCGACACCCTGCGTGACGGCGAGGGGCGAATCCACGACGCCGAGGTCGTCGAGCACGCCGAGGCGGTCGCGGTGATCGTGCGTCCGCGCCCGTCGGAGATGTTGCTGGTGCGCCAGTACCGCCGTCCGCTCGGACGCGAGCACTGGGAGATCGTCGCCGGTTCGATGGACCCGGGCGAGTCGCCCGAAGAGGCCGCGGCCCGCGAGCTGCGCGAGGAGACCGGCTACCGCGCGCACCGCGTCGAGCGCTTGTGGTCGGCCTACACGGCGCCGGGGTTCTGCGAGGAGCTGCTGCACTTCTGCGTCGTGCACGGCTACGACATCGGCGACGCCGACCGCGGTGAAGGCGAGGAAGAGATGCAGCTCGGCATCTTCTCGGTCGACGAGCTGTGGCGAAAGATCCGCGAGAACGAGCTGCCCGATGCCAAGACGCAGATCGCCGTGCTGTGGGCGCTGAGCGCGCACACTTAGTCGTCGCGCTGCAGGCAGGGCTGCTCCGCGCGGCTGCCGACTTCGGCGACGACGAGCGGGTCGCGCAGCACCGCCCGCGTCTGCTGGCCACCGCCGCCGCGCTCGACTACGTCCTGATGCTGGCGACCGAGACCGCCGGCGTGCGCATACCCGAGCGCGACGCCGAACGTGCGATGCACGAGGGGATCGCGCGTGCCGTCGACGATCTGCTGCTCGCCGGCGGCGAGATCGCGCAGTTCGGGACGCCGGCCGCGTCGTCGTTCGCGCGCGAGACGGCGAAATCGCTGCGCGACGCGTTGCGCGACGAAGACCTCGCGACCGACGCGCGCAGCTTCGCCGTCATCACGCTCGCGAACGCGTGAGCTCCGACTCCGGCGGCGGTCCTCGCTCGAACCTCGATCCGGACGCGATCGTCGCCTCGCTCGACGCCGGCGAGTCCGAGCACCTCGACGACGAGATGCGCTCGGTCGTGCTCGACCACGGCGTGCGCACGCCGCGCGTGATCGTGCTGCTGCACGGCCTCACCGCCAGCCCGCGAACCTGGCGCGAGTTCGCCCGCGTCCGCTACGCGCGCGGCGAGAACGTGCTGATCGCGCGCCTCCCCCGTCACGGGTATCGCGACCGCATGACCGAGTCGCTGGCGCAGCTCACGCGCGACGAGCTGGCCGAGCACGCAGCCCGCATCCTCGACGCCGCGCACGTGCTCGGCGAGCAGGTCGTGCTGGTCGGCCACTCGCTGGGCGGTGCGCTCGCGCTGCACCTGGCCCACCGCGACGCGCGCGTTTTCCGCGCGATCGCGATCGCGCCGTTCCTCGGCATCGCGCGCTTGCCGCACGACTGGAACGCGTTCGCGCGCCGGCTGATCGAACGGTTCCCGAACCGGTTCGTCTTCTGGGACCCCGTCGACCGCGGCCGCAGCTCCCCCAAGCACGGCTATCCGCGCTATGCGACGCGCGCGCTGGCGGCCGGCCTCGCGCTCGCGGACGCATTGCGCGACGACGCGCAGAGCGGCCCGCCGGGCGCGGCCCACGTCGAGATCGTGCGCAATGCCGGTGAGACGTCGGTCAGCAACCGCACGATCGACGATCTGCTTGCGCGCTGGCGCGCCGCCGGCGGCGCCGCAGTTCGCGTCCACCGCCTGATCGGCCTCGGCGCCTCGCACGACGTCGTCGAGCCCGAGCGCCAACGCGCTCCCGCCCTGCGCTTCCTCCCACGCCTCCACGCCCTGCTCGACGCCCCGCCACCCGACGACGACCTCACCCTCGACGTCCGCGACTAGGTTTTCTCGCGGCGACGTTCGCGAATAGGTCCGCCTACGGCGACGTTGCTTCGATAGTGACGTCGATGGTGACGTCGTTACCGACGACGCCGCGGTAGAACGTCATGCCGAAGTCGGTGCGGCGGAAACTTCCCGTCGCCTCGTAGCGGATGTGGCGCTTGCCGCCGGCGGAACGATCCTCGGTCGAGCTGTGCCCGTCGAGCATGATGGCGTGCGACGCGCCGTGCATCGTGAGCGTTCCCTTGATCGAGAACGTGCTGGTGTTGGTCGCGATGATCTCGTCGCTGAAGAAGACGATCGCGGGGTAGCGGGCGACGTCGAAGAAGCGGTCGCTGCGCAGATCGGCGTCGCGCTTGGGATCGCCGGTCGTCAGCGCCGCCGATGCGAAGTGCAGGTCGACGCGCACCGGCATCGTCGACTCGGCTCCGGTGACGACCGTCCCCGACTCGACCGGGATCGTCGCCGTCGTCTTGGCGAGCAGCAAGTAGGGAACGCGCAGCGTCGCCTGCGACTGGGCGGCATCGACCGTCCACGTCGCCTCGGCCGGCGCCTGCGGCGTCGCGGCGCCCGCCACCGCGGGCGTGGCGCCGTTCATCGCTGCAGAGAAGACGTACAGGCTCAACGTGCCGAGGCGCATGGCGCCAGCCTACGTCCCCGATGTGAAGGAAGTCTTATTGGCGCCCGGTCAGGGATACATGGCCGCCGGCAACGAAACGGAGGCGTCCACCTGCGAGGAGGTTGCTCATGAGCGAGGCGGCGTTTGCCGTGACCGGCATGGACGTCAGCGGCTACATGGTCAAAGATGCGAAGCGCGCGATGGCTTTCTACCGCGACGTCCTTGGGCTGGAACCGTCCTTGGTCTATCCGCAGGACGCCGGCGCGGAGTACGAGTTCGGCGACGGCACGACGTTCAGTCTGTGGGGTGGCGGGGGCCGCGTGATGCCGTTCCAGCCCAGCAACGGGATTCTCTTCGCGGTCGACGATCTGCCGGCGGCGGTGTCGGCGATCAAAGCGCGCGGCGTCGCGATCGACGGCGAATGGGAGACGCCGGTCTGCACGATGGCGATGATCCACGATACCGAAGGCAACATCGTCGTCTTGCACAAGCGCAAGACCTATGGTTGACTTCCTAGCTCAAGAGCGACGAGTTTCTTTTCGATTAGGACCTAGAAAGTCAAATAACAACCAGGAGAGCTCGGTGATGATAGATAGAGACGCGTCTTGCAACCAAGGGACGGCTGCGGTCTCGACTCGATCGGTCCTAGAGTGCGATGCGAGTCAGGCCGGAAACGTTGTCGAAATCGCCGTCTGCTGACACTAAGGGAAGTTCATGCTCGAGGCAGGCCGCGGCTATCCAGAGATCGTGGGGTGTAGCGATTTCCCTGCACTCTGAGCTTTCGATTTGGTCCGGGCCCACAGCTCAGCTGTATCTCGAGTCGGGTCCAATATCCCGAAAGCACGCAACCGCGTGTCGAGGTCGTCCCTTTTCTTCTGCCCCATCCGCGGATTTCGGCCCAAAACAGAAGCTCGGCGGCGGTAACGAAGGAGATGAATGCGATCTTGCCACGCAGCATCGCCGCCAATTGTTCCCGGCGCGGCTCGTGAACGGCAGCCTCCTTTAGGAGCAGAGATACGATATTCGTATCTATCAAGACGGCGTTGTCCAACCTACGAATCACCCCCACGCCGCGAAGCCTTTATAAACGCTTGGAACTCCTCAAGAGGCACGCCGTCAGCATTAGGCATTCCAAGTCCCTCAAAATCAACGAGAGCCGAGACACCTTGCTCTCGCGCGATGTCTTCAAGCGTGCGGCGTTCGTGAAACCGCATTGACGGGACACCTTCGAGCGTCTCTAGTGCTGCCAGCTGTGGCTCGCCATCCAATTCAATGACAGTCGCGGTGACGAAGCAGTTTAGCGCCTCCATGACAATGGGTTCGAGCAGATAAGAGTAACCTATAGTCTCGACCTCATCGGATGCGGCATGGACCTGGAAACTTTGCCTTGCGAGATCGAGTTCAAGCAGCCTGCCCGTAACCTCGTGCGTCTTTACCGCGGCTGTTGGGATCTCTTCGCCTAGAACTGACTTGATTCGTGCGATCGTCCCGGCGTCAATTGTACCGGACCCTCCTCGCTCGCTTACAAATTCAACCCGATCCACGTCAGACCCGGCGCGGAAGAGTGACTCCATCGCCAGAACTGCGCGAAGGACGCCACTATTGTGCATTTCGCGATCGTTCGCTGTAGCGATAATCTCGTCGAATGCTGAACCTGGTATATCGAGAAGCGTACCGGACTCTGATTCAATGACCAGAACACCACTACCGATCTCCACACCAATTAGCGACATCACCGTCGATTCGCGCTGAAGTTGCGTCAATCGTCCTCGCACACTCTTGCGGGAGGTCATGACCGCCGCTTCTGCTCGGACCGCAATACGGAGGACGTTCATTACGACCGCCGCGGCGTACACGGAAACGCGACCCGGGGGGAGTTCCTTATGATGGACTTTGATGCGGTAGCTCATGGAGATCACCCCCCTTTCGGCCCTAAATCATACAGTATCGGAGTGAAAGCGGCATGGCACTCGGCCCCGTCCGCCGAGAGTTCCCTTTTTGCCGTGTGGAAGTCCGAGTCCCTGGGTGCAGGGAACGGCAGCGCGCTCCGAGGCTTCGGCCGTTTGTCTTGATTGCCTCGAAGGCGCGACCGTTTCGATGGCTGGGCGCTATGCCGTTCTTGCGGTTATCGTACGTCGGCACGCGAGGAGATACTATTAAGCGCTCGACAACGAGCTGAAGGTGCTGCACCGAGGCATTGGTCCCGAAAGCGGTGAGTGAAAGTTGTGGGTACGGCCGCGTTTGGCAGACTGTTCCAGAGTCTTTCCGGACCGCTCAGCGCTCGGAGCGACGCCCGCTGCGGATTCGGTCGCCGGCGGCGGCGCCGGGCGGGCAGAGCGTGTCGATCCGTGCCAGCGTGGCGGCGTCGAGCGTGACATCCGCGGCGGCGGCGTTTTCCTCGACGTGCGCGATGCGCTCGGAGCCCGGCAGCGCGATGACGTCGTCGCCGCGCGCGAGCAGCCACGCGAGGGCGAGTTGGGCGGGCGTGCCGCTGTGCTCGCGGGCGATCGTACCGAGTGCGTCGACCAGCGCGAGGTTGCGTTCCAGGTTGCCGGGGTCGAAGCGCGGGACGCGACGGCGCAGGTCGTCGTCGCCGAGCGCGGCGGTCGAGCGCACCGTGCCGGTCAACATCCCGCGCCCCAGCGGCGCGTAGGCGACCAGGCCGACGCCGAGTTCGCGCGCGGCGGCGAGCACGCCGTTCGTCTCGACGTCGCGCGTGAACAGCGAGTACTCGCTCTGCAGCACCGCGATCGGCGTGACGGCCGCCGCGCGACGCAGCGTCGGCGCGTCGACTTCGGACAGCCCGATGGAGCGCACCTTCCCCGCCTGCACCAGTTCCGCCAGTGCGCCGGCACTCTCTTCGATCGGGACGTGCGGGTCGGCACGATGCAGATAGTACACGTCGACGTGATCGACGCCGAGGCGTGCCAGCGACGCGTCGCACGCGGCGCGCAGATACTCGGGTCGCCCGTCGATCGCGCGGTACGCCGGGTCGCCGGCTCGGCGCACCAGCCCGCCTTTGGTCGACAACACGGCGCGGTCGCGGTGGTCGCGCAGCGCGCGGCCGACCAGCCGTTCGTTGGCGCCCATCCCGTACATGTCCGACGTGTCGATCAGCGTCAGGCCGAGCTCGAGCGCGCGGTGGATCGTCGCGATCGCCTCGTCCTCGCCGACGCGGTCGTAGAACTCCGACATCCCCATGCAGCCCAGACCGATCGCGCCGGCGCTCGGCCCTTCGCGGCCGAGCCGGCGCGCGATCACCGCGACGGCCGCGGCCGATTCGCGGCGCGGTGGTCAGCGACGAGCGCGTCGAGCGCTTTGTGGTACGAGTCGAAACCGAAGCCGGCGAAGCGGTGCGCGACGATGTCGCGGATCACCGAGATCTTGCGGAAGTCACCGGCGCGTTGCTCGACGTCCGACAGGTGGACTTCGGCGGTCGGCTTCGCGACGGCGAGCAGCGCGTCGCGGATCGCGTACGAGTAGTGGGTGAACGCGGCCGGGTTGATGATGATCGCGTCGGCCCAGGCGCGGCTCGCGTGCAGCTCGTCGATGATCTCGCCTTCGTGGTTCGACTGAAAGGCGCGCATCGTCACGCCGAGCTCCGTCGCGCGCGCGCTCAGCTCGACGATCAGCTCGTCGAGGGTGCGGCGTCCGTAGACGTCGGGCTCGCGCTCGCCGAGCAGGTTCAGGTTCGGTCCGTTGACGACCAGCACGTTCATCCCAGGCCGATCTCCGCCAGCGCCGCGCGCACGTCCTCGGTGCGCACCGAGTCGTCGAGTCGTGCCGCGCCGATCCGGTCGAGCAGCACGAACTGCGTTCCGCCGGCGTGGCGCTTCTTGTCGGCCTGGGTCGCGGCGATGATCGCGGCCGCGTCGAGCTCGTGCCAGCGCGGCGGCACCGGCAGCGATGCCAGATGCGCGTCGGCGCCCTCGCGCGCGGCCGGGTCGAGCGAGCCGTGCCCCGCCGACAGCGCAAGCGCGGCGCGCATGCCGACGATCACCGCCTCGCCGTGGCGCAACGCGCCGTATCCCGCCACCTTCTCGATCGCGTGGCCGAAGGTGTGACCGAAGTTCAGGATCGCCCGCACGCCGGTGCGGTCTTCCTCGTCGCGCGCGACCAGTTCGGCCTTGAGCTCGACGCAGCGCGCGATCGCGTCGAGGGCGGTCGCCGGATCGTCGAGTAACGCGCTTTCGCCGGCGCGCAACGCGTCGTACAGACCGGCGTCGAGCGCGAGCCCATACTTGAGCATCTCGCCGTAGCCCGAGACGACGTCGCGGCGCGGCAGCGTGCGCAGCGCGAACGGTGCGATGGCGACGAACGCCGGCTGAGTGACGGTGCCGGCCAGGTTCTTGCCGGCCGGCAAGTTGATCGCGGTCTTGCCGCCGATCGCGGCGTCGACCGCGGCCAGCAGCGTCGTCGGAACGCCGGCGTACGGCACGCCGCGCTGGTAGGTCGCGGCCGCGAAACCGACCGCGTCGGCGATCGTGCCCCCGCCGACGCCGACCACCAGGCCGCGGCGGTCGATCCGCTCGGCGCCGAAGGTCGCGTAGAGCGCGCCGATCCGGTCGAGCGACTTGAGCGACTCGTCGCCGGGGACGAGCGTCATGCTCGTGTCGGCGCCGTGCGCTTCGAACGCGCGCGCGACGCGCCGGGCGACCGGCGCGACCGCGTCGTCCGCGACGATCAGCACGCGCCCGCCGGTCGCCGGCCGGACGTCGCCCGGCAGGTCGTCGAGCACGGTGGCACCGATCGCGACGTCGTACGGAACGCGCGTCGCGACGTGCACGACGCGGCGCCCGAACAGCGCGTCGCGAATCGCGCCGGCGGCTTGGTCGGGCGAAAGGCCGTCAACACCGACGTGCACCGGCGCGGCGGCATAGCGCGGCCGTCGCTCGGCGTGCAGTCGCGCCAACGTTGAGGGATCGCGCAGCAGCGGCCGGCGCCCGGGCTCGAGGGCGGTGCGCGCGCTGCACGTCGCCAGCGACGCGTCGAGGAACACCAGCAGCCCGGTCTCGGCGACGCGCGTGCGGCTCCACGCATCCTCGAGCGCGCCGCCGCCGAGCGCGACGACGCAGCCCTGGCGCTGCGACGCCGCCTGGATCGTCGTGCGCTCGCGCGCGCGAAACGCCGCCTCGCCGTCCTCGTCGACGATACGCGCGATCTTGCGCGCCTCGTTCGACTCGATCTCGGCATCGACGTCGACGACCTCGCGGTCGAGCAGCGCGGCCAGCAGCGGCGCGACCGTCGACTTGCCGCTGCCCGGCGGACCGCACAAGTAGATGTTACCGAGCACGAACCGTGCTCTCCCACGAGCGCACGCGCTCGCGCAGCTCGCCCAGCGAGTCGCCGCCGAACTTCTCCATCACCGCCGCGGCCAGCACGAGCGCGAGCAGCGACTCGCCGATCACCGCCGCCGCCGGAACGGCGCACGTGTCGCTGCGCTCGATGTGCGCCGCGCTCGCGGCGCCGCTGCGCAGGTCGACCGAGTCGAGCGGCTGCATCAGCGTCGCGATCGGCTTCATCGCGGCGCGCACCACGATCGGCTGGCCGGTCGACATCCCGCCTTCGATTCCGCCGGCGCGGTTGCTGCGGTAGCGCGTGCGCGCGCCGTCGCCCGGTTCGTACTCGTCGTGCGCCTGCGAACCGCGGATCGCCGCGGCCCCGAATCCCAGCCCGATCTCGACGCCCTTGATCGCGTTGAGCGCCATGAACGTCTTGGCGACCTCGCCTTCGAGCCGGCGATCCCACTGCGCGTACGAGCCGAGCGCGACCGGGACGTCGCGCGCGACGACTTCGAACACGCCGCCCAGCGAGTCACCGTCGGCTTTGGCGCGGTCGATCTCGGCGACCATCGCTTCGGCGGAGGCCGGGTCGAGCGCCCGCACCGGCGACGCGTCGATCGTGTCGGGTGCGACGTCGCGCCACGGTGTCGTGTCGACCGCCGCACCGATGCGCACGACGCGGCTGGCGAGCGTTATGCCGAGCTCGCCGAGCAGCGCGCGTGCGACGGTGCCGAGCGCGACGCGCATCGCGGTCTCGCGCGCGCTGGCGCGTTCGAGCACGTCGCGCAGATCGTCGCGGTCGTACTTGATCCCGCCGATGCGGTCGGCGTGGCCGGGGCGCGGCACGTGCACCTGCCGCGCCGCCGCCGCGCCGTCCTCGGGCGCATCGACCCGCATGATCTCGGCCCAGCGCGCGTGATCCCGGTTGTCGAGCACGAGCGCGATCGGGCTGCCGATGGTGACGCCGCGCCGCACGCCGGCGACGATCCGCACCTCGTCGGTCTCGATGTTCTGGCGATTGCCGCGGCCGTAGCCGAGCTTGCGCCGGCGCGCCTGCGCGAGCAGCGTCGCCGCGTCGACGGCGAGGCCGCTCGGAATCCCTTCGATGATCCCGACCAGCGCCGCGCCGTGCGACTCGCCGGCGGTCAGGAAGCGCAGGCTCATGAGGCGGGCTTCGACGCCGCGAGCGTTTCGACCGGCGGCACGATGCCGAACCAGCGCTCGAATGTCGCCGCCGCCTGGGCCACGAACATCGCCGTTCCGGTGACCGTGCGCAGCCCGCGTGCCCGCGCATCGACCACGAACGGCGTCGCCTCGGGGACGTAGACGAGGTCGAATGCCGTCGCGCCGGCGGGAACATCGCGCGGCAGCAGCGAGCGCTGCTCTTGGCCCTCCATGCCGACCGGCGTCGCGTTGACGTAGACGTCGGCAACCGGAACGGCGGCGAGACCGGCCGGCTCGGCGCCGAACTCGCGCGCGAGCGCGGTCGCGCGCGCGACGTCGCGGGCCGCGACGACGATCCGCGCCGCGCCGTCGCGCCGCGCCGCCTCGGCGACCGCGCGCGCGGCGCCGCCCGCGCCGAGGATCGCCACCCGCGCGCCGCGCATGGCGACGCCGTGCTGCGCGAACGCGGCCTCGATTCCGGCCACGTCGGTGTTGCCGGCGCAGAGCGTTCCGTCCGGTTCGCGGGTCAATACGTTGGCGGCGCCGCACGCACTCGCCGCATCCTCGACCGTGTCGGCGAGCTGCAGCGCGCGCTCCTTGTGCGGCAAGGTGACGTTGCAGCCGACGAACGCCGCGTCGGCGCGCCAGCGGCGCAGCGTCGCTTCGAGATCGTCCGGCGCGATGTCGACGGCGTCGTAGGCGAGCGCGATCCCGGTCGCGGTCGCGAAGCGCGCGAACAGCGCCGGCGAGCGGCTGTGCGCGACCGGGTGACCGATTACCGCGGCGCGGCGCGGTGGATTCACGCGACGGCGTCCAGCGCGCCGAAGAAGCCGGGAAACGAGACCGCCATGCAGTCGGGATCGTCGAGCCGGACGTCGACGCCCGCCGCGCGCCCGGCGACCGAGAACGCCATCGCGATGCGGTGATCGCCGGCGGTCACGACCGCGCCGGACCGGAAGCGCGCCGGACCGCGCACCGCGAAGCCGTCGTCGAACGTCTCGACCTCGACGCCGAGCGCGCGCGCCGCGGCCGCGAAGGTCGCGATCCGGTCGGACTCCTTCACCCGCAGCTCGGCGGCGCCGCGCACCGTCGTCGTGCCGCGCGCGAACGCGCCGAGCACGCCGACCAGCGGCAGCTCGTCGATCAACCCCGGCACGTCGTCCGGTTCGACCTCGATCGCGCGCAGCGGAGCGCCGCGCACGGTTATTTGCCCGCGCGGCTCGGCCGCCGTCGCGTCGAGCGGCGCGACCTCGACCTGCGCACCGAACCGCCGCAGCACGTCGAGGAACGCGGTGCGCGTCGGGTTGAGCCCGACGTCGTCGACGGCGACGCGCGCACCCGGCACGGCGGCGGCCGCGGCCAGCAGAAACGCCGCGCTCGACATGTCGCCCGGCACGTCGACCTCGGTCGCGCGCAACCGCGCCGGCCCGTCGACCAGCAGCGCGTCGCCGTCGGCGGTGCAGGCGACGCCGAATGCGCGCAGCAGCCGTTCGGTGTGATCGCGGGTGGCGATCGCGCCGTGCACGCGCGACGTGCCGTGCGCGCCGAGCGCCGCCAGCAGCGCGGCCGACTTCACCTGCGCGCTCGCGACCCGAATCGCGACGCCGGCGGCGGGCGCCGCCGGGTTGCCGCGCACGCGAACGGGCGCGGTCCCGGCGGCCGACAACGCGATCTCGGCGCCGAACGACTCCAGCGGCTCGGCGACGCGTCGCATCGGCCGCGAGCGCAGCGATGCGTCACCGTCGAGGATGACGTCGACCGCTCGCGTCGCGAGCATCCCGGTCATCAGCCGGATCGTCGTCCCGCTGTTGCCGCAGTCGAGCGGCGCGGCCGGCGAGCGCAGCGCGCCGCCGCCGCCGGTCACGATCAGCACGCCGTCCGCGTCGCGAAAGGCGACGCCCAGTCCGTCGAGGACGCGCTGTGTCGAGCGCACGTCGAGGCCCGACGGCAGGTTCCGCAGCACCGATTCGCCCTCGGCCAGCGCGGCCAGCATCAGCGCGCGGTGCGCGATCGACTTGTCACCGGGAACCGTGAGCGGCGCGGCCATGCGTCCTTGTAAACCAGAGCGTTCGCGCGCTGTCAACCTCGCCAGCTTGGCTGAGGCCAGGATGGCTCCGCCCGGCCGTTCAACCGCGACCGTGTGCTCTTTCCGATGAAATATCGTGCGCTGATCGTCGCATCGACCCTGCTGCTCGCAGCCGCGCCGCTCCCGCATCCGTACGGCTTCCGGCCCGAGAACGCCGCCGCCGAGGCCGCCCTCGAGGCGCGCTTTCTCCCCGTTCCGAGCGCGCAAGGCGCGATCGACACGAGCAAGGTGCTCGGCGACCGGCCGCACTATGCCGGCTCGCCGGCCGATCACGCGCTAGCCGAGTACGCGCGCGAGCGCTTCGCCGCCCTCGGCTTGGACGCGCACGTCGAGCCGTTCGAGACGGTCGTCGACTCGCCGCAGCGCATCGAGCTCGGCCTCTATCCCGACGGCCGTACCCGCGGCGTCACGCCGGTCGGGTTCGACCTGCGCGAGAAAGGCGATCCGATCGACCCGCCGACGCTCGATCCGGCGGTCGGGTTTCCGTTCAACGCAGGCGCCGCCGACGGCGACGTGACCGCGCCGCTGGTCTACGCGCACCGGGGTCTGCCGGCCGACTATGCGACGCTGCACGGCGGCGGCGTCGACGTGCGCGGCGCGATCGTGCTCGTGCGCTACGGCGCGGCGTTTCGCGGTCTGCTCGCGCAGTACGCGCAGACGGCGGGCGCGGCCGGGATGATCCTGTACGACGATCCGGCCGAGGACGGCTTCGCGCGCGGACCCGTCTATCCGAACGGACCGTGGCGGCCGATGACGTCGATTCAGCGCGGATCGCTGGGAGACGGGATCCGCATCCCGGTGATCCCGGTCAGCGCCGAGAACGCGCGCGCGCTGCTGCGCTCGCTGCGCGGGCCGGACGGACCGTCGGGCTGGGCCGGTGCCCTCGACGCGCCGTATCCGCTGGCGAAGGGACCCGGCGTCGCGCACCTGCACGTCGAGCTGAACCGCCGCGAGATGACGCTCTGGAACACGGTCGCGACGCTGGCCGGCAGCGAACCGGCGCAGAGCGTCGTGCTCGGCGCGCACCGCGACGCGTGGGTCGCCGGCGTCGGCGACAACGGCGACGGAACGTCGGTGATGCTCGAGGTCGCGCGCGGCCTCGGAGAGCTCGCCAAGAGTGGCTGGAAACCGAAGCGCTCGATCACGATCGCGCTGTGGGACGGCGAGGAGATCGGGCTGCGCGGCTCGGCCGCGTTCGCGCGCGCGCACGCCCGCGAGCTGCGGGCGGGCTGTGTCGCGTACCTCAACGCCGACGAGAACGTCACCGGTCCGACCTTCGGCGCCGAATCCGTCGGGGCGCTCGACGCGCTGCTGGTGAGCGCCGCGCAGGATGCCGCCGGCGTAGAGCGGGCCACGCCGCGGGCGATCGGCGGCGGGAGCGACCACGAGTCGTTTCTGTTCGCGTTCGGAACGCCGGTCGCCGAGGCCGGTTTCCACGGGCCGTTCGGACCGTACCACTCGAGCTACGACACGCTGCGCTACGCGGAGACCGAGAGCGATCCCGGCTTCGCGCACCATCGCACCGCCGCGCAGCTCTACGGCGTGCTCGCGCTGCGGCTGGCCGACGCCGACGCGTTGCCGTACCGTTTCACCGACTACACCGCGCAGCTCACGCGCGGCGAGCATGCGATCGAGTCGGACGCCGCCGGCTCCGGCCTGCACGTCGACGAGGGCGACCTCCGAACGGCGATCGCGCTCTACGACACCCTCGCCGTCCGGGCCGACGCGGAGATCGCGGAGGGCGGCGGCCCCGGTGCGGTGGCCGAGCTCGGCGCGGCGCAGCTGCTCGACCGGCTGGCCTACGGCGTGAACGGCTACGCGGCGGTGACGTTTCCCGACGCGCGGCGCGCGATCGAGGCGCACGACCAGCGCGCGCTCGACGCCGCGACGTCGGCCGCGGACGAGACGATCGAACGCGCCGGAGCGGCGATCACGCCGGGGTGATCGTCGCCGTGCCGTTGCTGCGCTCGAGCTCGGCGATCCGCGCGCGCAGCGTCGCTTCACGGTACGCGGTGGTCGCTTCGTCGACGAAGGTGCAGAGCATCGCTTCCTCTTCCTTGACCAGCGCATCGCCCTGCGCGTGGCCGCCGAACAGCGCGATCGCCAGCGTCTCCTTGTGGGCGCGCATCGGCACGATCAGTGCCGGCGTCGCCGCACCGGCGGGAAAGCCGGCGCGCGCGAGCGGCGGCTCGATCCGGCGCGGCTTCCCTTCGGCGATGATCGGCGCCAGCACCGGGTCGGTCAGGTGGAGATCGGCTGCACCGTCGCCGTCCCAGCCCGATTCACGCACCCGGCGCAGCGTCGTGCCCTCGCGGCGGAACACCGCCGCCGACGCGAGCTGCAGCGTGCGCAACGGACGGTCGACGATCAGCCGCTCGAGCGCGTCGACGCCGTCGGCTTCGTCGATGTCGGCCGCAGCGTCCTTGAACTCGGCCTCGGCGCGGTGCAGGCGGCGGAAGAACAGCACGTCGCAGAGCCAGTTCAGCGCGTGGCGGATGTGCTCGAACGAGACGCTGACCAGCACCAGCAGGATCAGCAGCACGACGCCGCCGGCCGTGTCCGACATCCCGTGCTCGATCTCGACTTCGGCGAACGCGAACACGAACAGCCATAGCAAACCGGTCAGCGCGAGCGTCGTGCCGCGCGCGAAGGTGAATCGCACGTCGACGACCCGGCAGCGCCGCACCGCTTCGTACACAACGAACGGCATCAGCGCGCTCGGGATGAACAGCGCGTAGACCAGCGCGTCCTGGTCGCCCGGCGACTGCGGCAGCCAGCCCGCCGGCAGCATCGCCTGCGCGATCAGCTCGGCGACCACGTACGGCGGCAATGCGATACCGAGCACCCAGTAGACCAGCCGCGTGCGCTGCCACTCCAGCGCCTGGTCGTGGCGGCGCATCCGACGACCGCGTATGATGAGGATCGGGATGACCGCGATCGAGATGCACGTCTCGACCACGGTGAGGGCGTTGGCGAACGTGCCCGCCGAGCGCGCGCCGAACGGCGTCAGGAACGTCCCGGCCTGCACCAGCAGCAGCACGATGCCGAGCGCGGGCAGCGCGATGCGTTCCCACCGGCGCAGCGGCACGTCGGCGTCGGGAAAGCGCAGCGCGAAGACCAGGAACCCGACCAACCCGAGCGCGACGACGATCGCCTGCACGATCTCTTGCCCGATCGCGAGCAGCGGATACGGCTGCACCAGCGCGTAGCCGACGTACGTCTGGCCCGGGTTGAACCAGCCGCTGTACAGGAAGAACCCGGTCGTCACCGGCGACGGACGGCGCCACACCATGAACGCCGACAGGCCGATGAACGCCATCGCGCCGAGCTGGTCGAGCGCGAGCAGGATCTTCGTGTACCACGGCTCATCGGCCGGAACCGGCGTGACGAGCACCGCGCCGCCGCGGTCGACGTCGTAGACCTGCACCGGCGGATGGTGCAGGGTGAGAAACTGAATTCCGCCGCTCCCGCCGTAGAGCGCGAACAAGTCGATGCACACGCGCGACCACAAACCGTCGCTCGAGCAGTTGTGGCGGTCGAGCCCGATGCGGTCGCCGGCCGCCATCAGCGGCCCGCCGGCGGGATGGTGACGGGGATGCGCACGCTTCACCGTAACCGGAGCCGGTCGTAACGCCGACGTGTCGACGCTCTGCACGACGCCGGAGTCGTCGACCTCGATCGGCAAGCGCGAGACGGTCGCGCCGAACGGCCAGGTGCGGATCCAGTCGGGCATGACGCTGCACAGCGCCCAGGCGGTCACGACGCAGACCAGCGCTTTGCCCCAAACGTTCAGCCTGCCGTTGCGTACGAGCATCATGAGCGCCGTTCTCCCGCGATTTAGGTGCGGGGCGGTGCGCTTCCCGCCCGCAGCGAAGCCCCGGGCATGCCGTCGCTGACCGTCACGCCCGAGCTCGCCGCCGAGGCCGTCGCGCTGCGGCGCGACCTGCACGCGCATCCGGAGCTCGGGTTCGCCGAGCACCGCACTGCCGGGATCGTCGCCGAGCGGCTGCGGGCGCTCGGCATCGAGGTCCACACCGGGATCGGCGGCACCGGCGTCGTCGGCGTGCTGACCGGCGGCGCGCCCGGCCCGGCGATCATGCTGCGGGCCGACATGGACGCGCTGCCGATGCCCGAGGAGAACGACGTCGACTACGTCTCGCAGAACCCCGGCGTCACCCATGCCTGCGGCCACGATGCGCACGTCGCGATGCTGCTGGGCGCCGCCACGCTGCTGCACGCGAGCCGCGCCGAGATCCGGGGCCGGATCGCGTTCGTCTTCCAGCCCGCCGAGGAGGGCGGCGGCGGCGCGCGGGCGATGCTCGACGACGGCCTGATCGGGCGCTTCGGGATCGAGCGCGCCTATGGACAGCACATCATCACGGTGCTGCCGAGCGGCGTGTTCGGCTTGCGGCCGGGGCCGCTGATGGCGTCGGTCGACTCGTTCGACCTCGTCGTCGAAGGGCGCGGCGGTCACGGCGCGATGCCGAACCGTTCGATCGACCCGATCCCGGTCGCGGCCGAGCTGGTGACCGCGCTGCAGCGCGTCGTCAGCCGTGAGGTCGACCCGCTCGAGCCGGCGGTGCTGACCGTCGGCGCGATCAACGGCGGGACGACCTACAACGTGATCCCGCCGCGCGTCGCGCTCAAGGGAACGGTGCGCTCGTTCAGCGACGCCGTCCGCGCCGACATGGAAGCCGGCATCCGGCGCATCGCCGAGCACACCTGCGGCGCCGCCAAGGCGACCTGCTCGATCGACTGGCACCCGTCGTATCCGGTCACTGCCAACGACAAGGACGAGGCGGCGTTCGTGCGCGACGCGCTGGCGGCCGAGTTCGGCGACGCGCGCGTGCTCGAGATCCCGCCGGTGATGGGCAGCGAGGACTTCTCGTACTTCGCTCAGGCCGTGCCGGCGTGCTTCTGGTTCCTCGGCGCCGGCGACGATGCGCACGCCTTCCCGAACCACCATCCGGCCTTCGACATCGACGAACAGGCCATGGTCGCCGGCATCGCCGCCTACGTCACCGTCGCCCTCGCTGCGACCGCGCGCTGAGCGCCGAACGGGTTACTTCGTTTCGGACTCGTCGATGATGAGGATCGCGCGGCGGTTCGTCGCGGCCAGCGCTTTGACGGTGCCGATGGCAGCGCCGACCGGGCTCTTGGGATCGAGCATCTCGGTCACGGTGTAACCCATCTGCTGTTTCGCGCGGTCGTCGAGCGGTCCGCGCAGCATCGGCGGAACCTTCGCGTAACCGTCGATCAAGTCGAAAACGACGCCCATCTGGGCGCGGATCGCGGCCGGGTCGGCGATGACGAGGTAGACGGCGCGGCCCTTTCCCGACGCGTCGAACTCCTGGCCGTTGATGCTCGTTTTCCCGCCGTTGTGCTCGGGGGTGACGTCGATGTGGTCCGACGTCGGCTGCAACCCGACCGGTGGCGACGTCCGCAGGGTCGCGATCCAGGCGGTGAGCTGGGTCATCGTGGCGCTGGTCTGCGCGATGATCTCGTGACCGCGATAGTTCTTGGGCGGCAGGTGCGCGTTGGGATCGGTCTTGCGGATCGCGGCGAACATCTGGGCCGACTCGACCGGGACGACCGATACCAGTTCGGCGTGCGGGTAGAGCGGAAAGTCGCTCGGGTTCACCAGCACGGCATGCGTTTGTGATGACGTGGTCGTCGTCGTTCGTTGCTCTTGCGTGGCGCAGCCGGCCAGGCCGGCCGTCAGCACCATCGCTGCCAAGATGACCGCACCATGGACGTTTCGCCGGCTCATGACGGCGGTTTCTCAGCTTCGGCGGCGAGCGCCTGGCGGCAAGAACGTCCGTTCGGACAACGGCCTTTCCCCGCGCAAGCGAAAGCCCTGGTCATGGGTGATCCTTCGGCCGAGGCCGCGCGTGAGAACCGGCTCCTCGGTTCGCTCGATCCGATCGAACGCGCTCGGCTGGCGCCGTTCGTCGAGCGAGTCTACCTGGAGCTGCATCAAATCCTCGCGTCGCAGCACCAGCCGATCGAACACGTCTATTTCCCGGTCCGAGCCGTGACGTCGACGCTGCTCGAGCTCATCGACGGGGAGACGGTCGAGGTCGGGCTGATGGGGACCGAAGGGGTCACCGGGCTGAGCTTATTATACGGCGTTCGGCGCTCGAACACGACCGTCATCGCGCAGATCCCGGGTACCGCCGACCGCATCCCCGCCAAAGTCTTCATCCATGAAATCGTCGAGCGCGGGGGGCCGTTCTACCGCTTACTGCTCCGCTATGCCAACGCGTTCATGGAGATGATCGCGCAGGTCGGCGCATGCAACGTCAGCCACAGCATCGAGCAGCGCTGTGCGCGCTGGATCCTGCTCGCGCACGACCGCGTCGACCAAGACACGTTTCCTTTGACCCACGAGTACCTCGCGCTCATGTTGGGCGTGCGACGAGCCGGCGTCTCGGGAGCCGCAAACACGCTGCGCGCGTTCGGCGCGATCGGTTACGGCCGCGGTCACATTCAGGTGCTCGACCGCGAGAAGCTGCAGCAGTTGAGCTGTCCTTGCTACGTGGCGATGGTAGCGACGATGGACATGGTGTTCGCGGCTCCGACGTAGTCGGGCCGGCGGCACCGGCCGCTAGTCGATTCGGCGCAGCCGGAAAACGAGATACCCGTCGACCTGGACTTCCGCCGAGGTCAGGGTGAAGGTGCCCTTGGGCGACGTGACGGTGCTGCCGCTCGACCAGCCGCCGCGCATTGCAGCGAAGTCGGACACCTCGAGCGGCGTCCCGGCATGCATGATCGCTCCATCCGAGACACGCACGATGACGACCGAGCCGGCTATCGCTTCGAGCACCTTCACGAGAGCGGTCCGCTGGCTGCCGATGCGCCCGAGCTGCTCTTCGCGGGCCTCAGCCAGCCGTTCGAGATCGTCGCCGCGCGCTTCGAGCTCGTCGTTGGACGCGTTGAGCTCCTCGACGGTTGCCCGCAGCTCTTCGTTGAGCGCCGCGAGCTCCTCGTTGGTCGTCTGCATCTCTTCGTTGAGCGTTTCGATGTCTTCGTTCGCCGAGGCCGTCTCCGCGGCGTCGATCGTCAGCCGCTCGTTGAGCCTGCGCAGCTCCGCATTCGTGCGCCGGCGATAGATTGCCAAGGCCGGGTCGACTACCTCAAAGTCGTCGCTCAGCGCGCCGGCGGACTCGGCCTCTCCGAGGATCAGGTACCCGTCGTCCCGCAGCGCAAAGGCGAACAGCTGGAGTGCGCGCTTCTGCAGCTGGTCGGTGAGGCCGCTCAAGAGGTTGCGGCACACGCACAAATCGATGCGCGGCAACGGCGCGCGCCGGCTGAGATCGTGCTGACCGAAGATCATCATGGTGCGGATCCGCTTGCTGATCTCGAACCCGTCGCCGGCGTGTACGAAGTGCCGTTCGAGCACCTCGGCCGGAACGGCGCCGAGCGCGTCGCGCGCGTAGACGCCGCGCCGGCCGAACGCGATTGCCTGCTCGTCGGCGTCGGTGGCGAAGATGCGAACGCGGACGTCGCCGGCGTGATCCCGCAGCAGCTCGCTGCAGACGATCGCGAGCGAGTATGCTTCCTCGCCGGTCGACGTTCCGGCCGACCAGATTCGCAGCTCGGAGCCGCGCGCGCGGGCGGCGGTCAGCAACTCCGGCACGATCGCGGCGCGGAGACGCTCGAACAGGGGACCGTCGCGGAAGAAGCCGGTCAGCTTCGCCTGCCGGACTCGCGGCCGTCGTGGGCTGCCGGTTTAGATCAACCCTTGCCGGACGCCGGCGACGGCAGCGGCGGCGCGGGTGTGCACGCCGAGCTGTTCGAGGATCTCGCGCACGTGCAGCTTGATCGTTCCCAGCGCGAAGTGCAGCTCTCTGGCGATCTCCACATTGTCCATCCCGTCACCGATGAGCCGCAGGATGTGCAGCTCCCGCGTCGTGAGATGCGCGTGGTTCCGGCCGGTGCGCGCGGCAACGCGGTCGCGGCACCGGGCCCGCAGGTCGCGCATCACCAGCGTCGCTTCTTCGGACTGTGCCGCGAACGCGCGCAGGTTCGCGCGCAGCCGTGCGGCCGACTCGCGACCGCCGCCGGGAAACGCGCTAGGCGGCGGTGGTGGCGCCGACAGCATCTTTCGCCAGCGATGTCAGGCGGGCGAACGCGGTCGCGTCGTGCACGGCCAGCTCCGCAAGCGCTTTGCGGTTCACGGCGACGCCCGACTTCTTGAGGCCGGCCATCAGCTTCGAGTAGCTCAGCCCCTCGCGCCGGGCCGCCGCGTTGATGCGGGCGATCCAGAGCGAGCGGAAGTCGCGCTTGCGGACGCGCCGGTCGCGAAAGGCGTAGGCCAGCGAGTGGAGCAGCGCCTCGTTCGCGACGCGATAGTTGCGCCTTCGCGCCGCCCGGAAGCCCTTGACGAGCTTCATCACCTTGCGGCGATGCTTGATCTTGTTCAGACCGCGTTTGATTCGTGCCATGTGCCTGCGCCTCTAGAGAAGGTATGGGATCTGCGGCGCAAAGCGCTTGAGATCGCCCTTGAACGTCGGCTGGTCGCGGCGGAAGTTCCGCTTGCGCTTGCGCGACTTCTTGCTCAGGATGTGACCGCAGCCGTCGAACTGGTGACGGTGCATCACCTTGCCGTTCGCGCTGACCTTGACGCGCTTGGCGGTGCTGCGGTGCGTTTTTATCTTAGGCACTGGCTCCCCCGATGGTGGCGACCGCGTCCGGCTCGTGCTCGTCGCCGTCACCGTGCTCAGCGGGGTGAGCGGCGGTTTCGGCATCGTGGTGCGCCGTGTCGGTCTTCAAGTGAACGAAGCGCGGTGGACCGAGCACGGTGGATCGCGGAGCCATGATGAGAAACATGTTCTTTCCTTCGAGCTTCGCGTCGCGTTCGACGATCGCCGTGTTCTCGAGATCCTTGGCGATGCGGTCGAGCAGTCGTTTCCCGAACGCGGTGTACGTGATCTCGCGCCCGCGGAACATGATCGTGACCTTGACCTTGCCGCCGTCGAGCAGAAGACGTTCGGCCATCTTCGCTTTGACTTCGTAGTCGTGGACGTCGATCTTCGGACGCAGCTTGACCTCGCGCAACTCCCAGTTGCGCTGCTTCTTGCGCGCCTCTTTGTCTTTCTTCGACTGCTCGTACTTGAGTCGCCCGTAATCGCCGATCCGGCAGACCGGAGGGGCCGCCGTCGGCGAGACCTCGATGAGGTCGAGCCCCTTGCTCCGGGCCATGCTCAGCGCGTCCTCAGTCGGTATGATGCCGAGCTGCTGGCCGGCATCGTCGATGACGCGGACTTGGCGGATTCTGATCTGCTCGTTGATGCGCAGCGGTCGTGCTATGACAAACTCTCCGGAAAAAACAGAAAAGCGAAGATGCCGAAGCGATCCTCGCTGTCGTGGCAACCGGATCGCCCGCAGGCATCCGGTGAGGGTGGTGGGTTCAGCGGCCTGGACCCGCCCTGCTTCGGCCCGCGGAGCGTATCACGGCGCCGGGGCGAGCGTCAAGCAAGAACGGCTTAAGGCGAACCGCTCGCTCCGTCGCCCGGCGAGGCGAGCCCCAGCCCCATCGCCAGCTTGGCCGCCGCATAGGTGCGCTGGGCGATCGGCCGGATCGCGTCGGCCGAGCGGCTCAGGATCGCGCGCAGCTCGACCGGGTCGGCGCGCAGCTCGGCGTAGCGGGCCTGCAGCGGGGTCAGCTGCTCGACCAGCGCGTCGGCGACCTCGCGCTTGAGCGCGCCGTAGCCCTTGCCCTCGAAGTGCGCCTCGGCGGCTTCGCGGCCGGTCGCCGTCGCCGCCATGTAGATGCTCAGCAGGTTGCTCACGCCGGGCCGCTCGGGGTCGATCCGGATCTCGCTCCCGGAGTCGGTCTTGGCCGACATGACCGCCTTGCGGATCGCGTCGGGCGGGTCGAGCACGCCGACCGCGTGGCCCGCGCCGGTGGCGCTCTTGCTCATCTTCTTGGTCGGATCGTCGAGCCCCATGATCCGCGCGCCGACCTTCGGGATCGTCGCCTCGGGCAGCACGAACGTCTCGCCGAAGGTCGCGTTGAAACGCTGCGCGAGGTCGCGAGTCAGCTCGACGTGCTGCTTCTGGTCGGCGCCGACCGGCACGAAGCTCGTCCGGTATAAAAGGATGTCGGCCGCCATCAGCAGCGGGTAGGTGAGCAGGCCCGCCCGCGAGCCGCCGCGCTGTTCGCCCGACTTCTCCTTGTACTGCGTCATGCGCTCGAGCTGTCCCAGCGACACGACGCAGTTCAGCAGCCATGCCAGCTCGGCGTGCTCGGCGACGTCGGACTGCACGAACAGCGCCGAGCGCGCCGGATCGATCCCGGCGGCGAGCAGGATCGCGGCCGTCTCGAGCGTCTTTTCGCGCAGCTCGGCCGGGTCTTGCGGTACGGTGATCGCGTGCATGTCGACCAAGCAGAAGATGTTGAAGTTCGCGTCCTGCTCGCCCGCCCAGCGGCGCACGGCGCCGTAGTAGTTGCCGATGTGGATCGTGCCCGTCGGTTGGATCCCGGAGAACACGACCGGTTTGTCGCTCATCGCCTCCTCGAACGGTTCGGCTTGGGTGGAAACTCCGGCCGCGGCGGCGTCGTTGCGAGCGCTTCGGTGACCAGCCGCAGCGCTTCGTCCATCTGCGGATCGACGCCGCGCTTGGTGTCCTGCGGCGCGACGTCGACCTCGTGGGTCGGGTCGGTGCCGTAGTTCTCGACGCCCCAGCCCGCGTCGGTGAACCAGAACGAGAACTCCGGCTGCGTCGTCTCGGTTCCGTCGATGAGCTTGTGCCGCGGGTTGATCCCGACCACCCCGCCCCAGGTGCGCATCCCGACCAGCGGCCCAAGTTTGTAGAGCTTGAAGCAGTGGCTGAAGATGTCGCCGTCGCTGCCCGCGAACTGGTTGGTGATCGCGACGATCGGACCGGCGACCGACTCTTCCGGATACGGAAACGGCGGTGCCCACCGCGCGACGTCGTAGCCGACGCGCTTGCGCGCGAGCTTCTCGAGCAGCAGCGCCGAGACGTGACCGCCGCGGTTGTAGCGCACGTCGACGATCAACCCGTCGCGGTCGAAGTCGCTGAGGTAGCCGCGGTGGAACTCGGCAAACCCCCACGGCCCCATGTCGGGGATGTGCAGGTAGCCGACCCGGCCGTTGGTGCGCTCGTGTACCAGCGTGCGGTTCGCTTCGACCCAGACGCGGTAGCGCAGCATCCGTTCGTCCGAGAGCGTGCGCACCAGCACGCGCCGCGGTTCACTGCGTTTGCGGCCTTGCATGCGGACGACAGTCAGCACGACGTCCTTGCCGGCCTGGTTGACGAGCAGCGCGCCCGGACCGGTCTGCGCGGTCAGCGCGCGGCCGCCGATCGCGACGATCAGATCGCCTTCGCGCACGTCGACGCCCGGCTCGGCCAGCGGTGAATCGACGTCACGGTTCCACGGGTCGCCGCGCAGGATGCGCTCGACGCGGTAGGCGCCCTCATCGTCGTTCCAGGCGACGTCGGCGCCGAGGAAGCCGCGCCGGTACTGCGGTGGCCGCGGCTTGTCGCCGCCGATCTCATAGGCGTGCGACGTGCCGAGCTCGCCGTGCATCTCCCAGATCAGGTCGGACAGCTCGTCGCGCGTGCGCACCTTCGGCAGCAGGTGCTCGTAACGCGCGAGCATCGCCGGCCAGTCGACGCCGGCCATCGCCGCGTCCCAGAAGTTCTCGCGCTGCAGCCGCCACGCTTCGCGCAGCATCTGCCGCCACTCGCCGCGCGGTTCGACCAGCACGCTGATGCGGTCGAGGTCGAGCCAGCCGGTGCGCCGTCCGACCTCGGCGGCCGGCTTCTCGTCGTCGTCCTCGTCGGGCAAGTCGCGCGTCGCGTCGATCGCGCGCAGCTTGCCGTGCGACGCGTACACCAGCGTGCGCGCGTCGGGACCGAGCACGAAGTCGTCGATGTCGAACGCCAGTGCCGCGCAGCGCTGCTGGTCGAAGTCGTAGGCCAGCAGCTCGCCGTCCGACGCCTCCTCGTCGCGATCGCCGGGCCGGATGCCGTGCACCGGAAAGCGCGAGAAGACGGCGCGCTCCTTGGCCGCCGCGACGACCTCGTACGCGCCCTCGTCGACCGGGAACGCCAGCATGCGCAGCGGCAGCCCGTCGAGGTCGATGTCTACCGCCGGCTTGGGCGCATCGTGCTCGTCCTCGTCGTCGTCATCGTCGCGACGCTTGTGCAGCGGCGCCGGCTTGGGGACGAACGGGTTCGCGATGTCGGCGCGCAGCGTCACCAGATACGGCCGCCACGCCTCGGGGAAGCTCAGCTCGAACTGCAGCGCGTCGTAGACCGGATAGAAGTCGCGCGTCGACAAGAAGTACAGGAACCGGCCGTCGGGATCCCAGGCCGGCGAACGGTCTTCGCGCAGCGCGGTCGTCGCGTCGGCGATCCGGCCGCTCGCGCACTCGACGATGCGCACGATCGACGTGCGCGCCTTCGGCGACCAGGTGTACGCGAGCCAGCGGCCGTCGGGCGAGAAGGCCGGCTCGTCGATGCGCTCGCCGACGCTCGTGTCGACGCGCCGCGGCGGCTGCCCGAGGTCGAGCAACCACAGCTCTTGCCGGTTGGTCGCGAACGCCAGCGTGTCGCCGGCCGGCGACGCGGCCAGCGCGTGCAGCACGCCGAGGTCGTCGTGGGTGACGTACTCGGGCGGCGAGCTCTGGTCGGACGGCGCGATCGCGATCCGCTCGTAGCCCGACGCGTCGTCGACGTACGCGACGCGCCGGTCGTCGTGCAGCCACGTCAGCAGCCGGCGCCGCGCGGTCTCGTTCGGCGACGCCGGTCCCGGCGGTCCGCTCGCAGGGTGCTCGATCACTGCCTCTTCCCACAACGGCATCGTGTAGGCGTGGCCGCGCGAGACGATCGCGAGCGCCGTGCCGTCGTGCGACGGCCGCCAGCTCTCGAGCAGCGCCGACGCGCCGACGAAGCGGCGCGCGGTCTGGGGCGCATTCGACGGCATCTCGACCGCGACGCGTCGCACGCCGCCGCCGTTCGGATCGAGCAGCACGAGCTCGCCGCCGCAGGCGTAGACGATGCGCGTCCCGTCGGTCGCCGGATAGCGCGCGTAGTAGTCGGACTCGGCGGTGTGCGCGCGCAACTCGTCGCCGCCGGGCGTCACCGAGTAGACGTTGCCGACGCCGTCGTGATCCGAAAGGAAGAAGACGCGCTCGCCGATCCACATCGGCCACACCAGGTTGCCGGCCAGCTCGCGGCACAAGCGCGCGTAGGTGCCGTCGCCGTTCGCGTCGACCCACAGATGACCGGCCGTGCCGCCGCGGTAACGCTTCCAGCGCGCCGGGTCGGTCCCGTTGCGTCCCAGCAGCGCCGCACCGTCGGCGCGGATCGCGAACGTTGCCGCGTGGCCGAGACCGAGCTCGACCGGCTCGCCGCCGCCGGCGTCGACGCGAAACGCCGTCGTCTCTTTGATGAACGGCGTCCCTGCGTCGGAGGTGAAGTAGATGCTGCGCCCGTCGGGCGACCAGCAGCAGCAGTGCAGCACCTCGCCGCCGAGCTGGGTGAGCCGGCGCGGCACGCCGCCGCCGGAGTCCATCACGTACAGCTCGGGGTTCCCTTCGGCGCGCCCGACGAACGCGACCAGCGAACCATCGGGCGACAGCCGCGGCAGCGTACACTCGCCTTCGGTCGACGTCAAGCGGCGCGCGACGCCGCCGTCGTCGCCGGCGAGCCACAGATCGTCTTCGCACACGAACACGATGCGGCGGCCGGCGATGGTCGGTGTCCGTACGTATCCGGAGGCGCTCACCCGCGACGGGTACGCGCATCGGCCGGCAGAGTCCCGTGCGCGTGAGGAAGCCGTCCGCTCGCCGGTTTGGCAGGCTCGGCGGCGGGGGAAACCGTGCAAGCGATGGACAGCGACGAACGCAACGTGAAAGACCTCATCCACGACGTGCGCCAACGGGTCGAGCGCCGGACGTTCATCCAGGACGTCACCGAGCCGCTGACCGGCCGTATCGACCGGCGCAAGATCGCCGCCAAGTTCAACAACCTCGAACACGCCGTCGACGAGCTGGCCGAAGCCGTCGATCGGGTCGCCGACCGGAAGAAGTCCGCCTAGCGCGGGAGACGCACGGCGCGTTCGTGAACGCGAGCGCGCGATGGACGACGGACTGCTGACGGCGTTCCGCGACGGCGACCCGCGCGCGCTCGCGCGCGCGATCTCGCGCTGTGAGTCAGGTCGCGGCGCCGCGTTGATCCGCGCGCTGTATCCGCTGACCGGCCGCGCGCTGACGGTCGGACTGACGGGGCCGCCCGGGGTCGGCAAGTCGACCCTGACGTCAGCGATCGTGACGCACGTCCGCGCGCAGGGCAAGACCGTCGGCGTGATCTCGGTCGACCCCAGCTCGCCGTTCTCACACGGCGCGCTGCTCGGCGACCGGATTCGCCTGGCCGAGCACTTCGTCGATCCCGACGTGTTCATTCGCTCGATGGCGTCGCGCGGACACCTCGGCGGACTTTCGGGCGCGACCGCCGACGCCGTCTCGCTGATGGATGCGTTCGGAAAGGACGTCGTGCTGATCGAGACGGTCGGCGTCGGTCAGTCGGAGATCGAGATCGCCGAGGTCGCCGACACGACGCTGGTCGCGCTGCAGCCCGGCAGCGGCGACTCGGTGCAAGTGCTCAAAGCCGGCATCCTCGAGATCGCCGACGTGTTCGTCGTCAACAAGAGCGACCATCCGATGGCGCTGCAGCTGCAGCGCGAGATCCGCTCGATGATGGAGATGCTCGTCTTCGACGGCTGGATTCCGGCGCTGGTCAGCACGCAGGCCGTCGAAGGCAAAGGGATCGACGCGCTCTGGGACGCGATCGTCCGCCATGACGCATGGTTGCGCGACAGCGGCGAGCTGCAGGAGAAGCGCCGTGCCGCGTTCGCGCACCGCGTGCGGCAGCTCGCGGTCGGCACCCTCGAACGCCGCGTCGAGGACGCGATCGGCACGCTCGACGGCGACCTCGATCCCTACGCCGCCTCCGACGTCGTGCTCGAATCGTTCGGCGTCCACGGCGGCGCGCACGCCCTCGGCAACGCGCGCCACTCCGGCACAGTGCGCGCACACGTCAAAGGGCTATAGCGCTTCGCAGCTGGTCGTGAAAGCGGTGCGTGCGGCCGTGGGGCCGAGCGGGAACGTTGCGCGCAGCGTGACGGTGGACGGCTCGGCGAGGCGGTCGACGCTGGTGAGGTACTGGCGGTTGGTGAGGTTCTCGACTTGCAGCGTGAGGCTGCCGTCGCCGCCCAGTGGCGTCGAGACTTTGCCGCCGAGCAGCAGCGCGTGGCCGAGCGGCTCGGTGTTCAGGTCGTCGGCGTAGGCCTGGCCGAGGAACGACGCTTCGACACCGTAGCGCAGCGTGCCGGACTGCGCGTCGACGGCTCCGGTCGCCGCGCGGTCGGGGACGAACGCGAGCCGCTTGCCGATGTCGGCCGCCGGACCGTCGGTGACGCGCGCGTACTGCGTTTGCCCGCTCAGCCGGAAACGCGCGCAGCGCCCGATCGACTGCGTGAAGGTCGCCAGCGCGCCGTCGGTCGCCTCGCGCGCGACGTTCTCGCGGCGCTGCAGCGTCGGCGAGAAGGTGACGAACGCGATTCCGTCCGTCACCAGCGTGCGGGTGAGGTCGAACGAGAAGTGCGACGTGCGGCCGAGCAGCACGTCGAAGCCGGCGGTGTCGGTGCGCGCGCGTTCCGGGATCAAGCCGGGATTCGGTGCCATCTGCACCGCGCCCACGTTGAAGCTGCGCACGAGTTCGTTGAGGTACGGCGCGCGGAAGCCGCTGCCGCTCGAGGCGCGCAGCGCGATCGCCGGCGAGAGGTCGTAGCGCAGGGCGACGCGTGGTGAGACCGCCTTGTCGTCGCGCGCGGGCGCGTTGACGACGGTCGAGATGCCGGTGCTCGAAGCGACGTTGACCAGCCGTTCGCCGGCGACGGCGACGCTGTCGTAGCGCGCGCCGGCGAGCGCCTCGAACCGCCCGAGGCGCTCGGTGAGCTGCAGCGCGACGCCGTCGAGCGACTGCGATCCGCTGCCGATCTGCTGCAGCACGCCGGTCGCGCTGCGCTGGTCGCTGATCCCGTGCACCGCGCGCAGGTCGGCGCGCGCGTCGACGGTCAAGTTCGGTCCGGTCGACGTCCAGGTCGCGTACACACCCTGCTCCCACGACGGCACGTGCTGGACGTAGCGAACGACGCCTGGTTTGGTCGGGTACTGGTCGGCGAGGTTGATGACGAACGTGTCGCGGTTGTAGTACGCGATGCTGGTCTGCGTGTGGTCGCCGGCCAGCGTGTAGCGCAGCGACTGCTGGTCGAACGTGCGGCCGAAGTCGTAGTTGGGCCGGCCTTGCGACTGCGCGTCGGTCGAGAACAGGAACGAGCCCTCGAAGCTGCCCGCGCCGGCGGTCGTGCGCAGCCGCACCTGCGTCGCGTCGCTCTGGCTGCGCGCGTTCTGATCGATCTTCGTTCGCATCCCGATCGGCGTGATGTAGTACGACGAGTCGGTCGTCGACGTGTAGACCGACGCCGCGAGGCCCGGCCCGATCGCGCTGCGGTAGAACATCTCGTCGTCGCTGAGCGACAGCCCGCCGGCGGCGACGGTGACGAATCCGTCGGGCGGGACGCCCGGGCCGCTCGCCGGGCCGCGGGTCAGCAGCGACAGCACGCCGCCGACGCCGCCCGAGCCGTAGAGCGCCGACCCTGCGCCGCGCAGCAGCTCGGCGCGCGCGATCTCGCCGGCCGGATACGCCTGCCAGTCGACCTGTCCGCCGAACGCGTCCTGGGCCGGGATGCCGTCGACCAGCACGACGCCGCGGTCGTTGCCCGCGCCGTCGAACGAGACGCGCAGCTGGCCATAGTTGGTGTAGGCGCTGTTGCTGCGATCGCGGTCGAAGCCCGGCAGGTCGCGCAGCAGCTCGTCGGTCGTGGTCGCCGGCGTGTCGGCGACCGCCTGCGCGTCGAGCACGGACGCCGCGACCGGCAGCCGGTGCAGGCTCGCGTTCGAGCCGGTCGCCACCCGGACCGCGCCGATCACCGACGGCGTGCGGTGCAACACGATCCGCTCGGCCGTCCGGCCGGGGACGAGGGTGATCCGGATCGTGGCGAACCCCGGCGCGTCGACGGTCGCGGCGGTCGCCGCGAACGCGGCGCGCGGCGACGCGTCGCCCTCGCGATCGGTTTGCTCGATGTCGGCGCCGCCGGGGCCGGTGAAGCGCACCGTCGCGCCGGCGACCGGCGCGCCGTCGTCGTCGACCACGATCACCGCCGGGTCGAGGGCCGCCAGCGCGGCGGCGAGCACGATCCCCGTCAACGTTTATACCAGGCCGGCACGCAGGGCGCAGACGGCGGCCGTCACCCGGTGGCGGACACCCATCTTCTTGAACAGATGAAGGACGTGCGTGTGGATCGTCGCCGGCGCGCAGCCGAGCTGCGCCGCGATCTCCGCGTTCGAGCAGCCGTCGACGAGCAACGCCAGGATCGAGCGCTCGCGCGGGGTCAGGTGCGGCAGCGCCGGACGCTCCTTGGGCCGCAGCAGCACGCGCGAGATCTCCGGGTCGAGCCAGGTCGCGCCGGCCGCGACCGCCGCGATCGCCTGGCGCAGCCGCGCCACCGGGGTCGAGACCAGGCAACACGCGTCCGAGCCGGCGTCGAGCGCGGCCCGCAGCAGCGGCTCGTCGACGCTCCGCTTGAGTGAAAGCACCCCGACTTCGGGACGGCGCGCCTTGGCGGCGCGGATGAACTCGATGCCGGGGGCGGGCGCGTTCGCGGCTGCCGCCAGCGGCAGGTTCACCAGCAGCACTTGAAGCCGCGGGTCGTCGAGGAGCCGGCCGGCCGCGTCGACCGACGTCGTCGCGCCGAGCACGTCGAAATCGCCGGTCTCGGTAAGGACCGCGACCAGCGCGTCGCGCGTCAGCGGCTGATCGGCGACGACGGCGAGCCGGATCGCCTTCTCGAGCGTTCGCGTCCTGACAGCGAGCATCGACGTACCGCTCCTCCCCGGCCGGCGCGAAAATCGTTTCCACACAAACCGTGCGACGGAGCCCGCAACCAATCCTATGGCCGCTCGCGGGAAATCCCGCCGCGCATCGACCGAACGGTCGATGTCGCCGCGCCGCAGGGCGGTGCCGTAGACCGAACGGTCGACTTGTCGCCGCCCGCGGTGCGCCGTACGGTAAGACCTGGCGGGCTGCTGTGCCCGACGACTTCCGCAGGAGGTGCAATGCGCCGTTTTGCCTTGGTCCCGTTGGTCGTTCTCATCCTTTGCGCCGCCGTCGTGGCGGGCTTCAAAGTCACCAGCGCGCAGCAGCGCGTCGCGCTCGCCGACATGGCGCAGGACTCCGGCCAGTGGGTGATGCCGGCTCAGAACTACGCCGCCCAGCGGCACAGCGCGCTGACCGAGATCAAGACCGACAACGTCGCTGATCTCAAGGCCGCCTGGACGATGTCGACCGGCGCAACGCGCGGTCACGAAGGCCAGCCGCTGGTCATCGGCGACACGCTCTACTTCGAGAGCGCCTATCCCAACCACGTCTACGCCGTGGACCTCAGCGACTACCACATCAAGTGGCAGTACACGCCGAAGGAAGACGCCTTCGCGGTTTCGGTCGCGTGCTGCGACCTGGTGAACCGCGGCGTCGGCTACGGCGCCGGCAAGATCATCGTCGACGCGCTCGACGGACAAGTGATCGCGCTCGACATGAACACCGGCAAGGTCGACTGGCTGGTGCACAACGCCGACCCGTCGATGGGGCAGACGCTGACCTCGGCGCCGCTGATCGTCAAGGACAAGTACGTCGTCGTCGGCGTATCGGGCGGCGAGTTCGGCGTGCGCGGCTACCTGACCGCGTACAACATCGCCAACGGCAAGCGCGTCTGGCGCGCATATAGCGAAGGCCCCGACAGCGACACGCTGATCGGCGCGGGCTTCAGCGGACCCAAGGGCGCCGGCACCAGCACCTGGACCGGCGAGCAGTGGAAGGTCGGCGGCGGCACGACGTGGGGCTGGTACTCGTACGATCCGTCCCTCAACCTCATCTACTACGGCACCGGCAACCCCGGCACGTGGAATCCGAGCCAGCGGCCCGGCGACAACAAGTGGTCGATGACGATCTTCGCTCGCGACGCCGACACCGGCATGGCGAAGTGGGGCTATCAGATGACGCCCCACGACGCGTGGGACTACGACGGCGTCAACGAGATGATCTTGGCCGACATCAAAGTCAACGGCCAGCAGGTTCCGGCGCTGGTCCACTTCGACCGCAACGGCTTCGCCTACGAGCTCGACCGCCGCAACGGCAAGCTGCTGCTGGCCAAGCAGTTCGATCCGTCGGTGAACTGGGCGACGCACATCGACATGACGACCGGACGCCCCGTCCTCGACAAGCGGTACTCGACCCGCGCCGGCGTCAACGTGCAAGGGATCTGCCCGGCGGCGATGGGCAACAAAGACCAGCAGCCGGCGTCGTTCGATCCGCAGACCGGGTACTTCATCGTCCCGACCAACCACAATTGCATGGACTACAAGGCCTTCGCGGTCAAGTACAAGAGCGGGTTCCCGTTCGTCGGTGCGATCGTGAAGATGTATCCGGGACCGGGCGGCTATCGCGGCGCGGTGATCGCGTGGGATCCCGATACCGGTAAGATCGTGTGGAGCGACCACGAGCGCTTTCCGGCGTGGGGCGGTGTCCTCACGACCGACGGCGGCGTAGCGTTCTACGGCACGATGGACGGCTGGTTCAAAGCGATCGACACGAAGACCGGCAAGCTGCTGTGGAAGTTCCACACGCCGTCGGGGATCATCGGCAACCCGATGACCTACACGCACGGCGGCAAGCAGTACGTCGCGATCCTGTCGGGCGTCGGCGGCTGGGCGGCCCTCGGGCTCGCAGCCGGGCTGACCGAGCCGACCGCCGGTCTCGGCGCCGTCAACGCCGCGCAGGACCTGCGGAACTACACGCAGCTCGGCGGCGACCTGCTCGTCTTCTCGTTGTGATCCTGCGTCACTCGGCAGCCGCGGCGGCGATCTTCGCCGCCGCGGCGGTCGCATTCTCCGGCGCGGCGACGGGTGCGGCGGCGCAGCCGCTGCGCGTGTGCGCCGATCCCGACTACATGCCGTTCTCGAACCGCGCCGGCCAGGGCTTCGAGAACGTGATCGCCCGCGAGGTCGGCCGCGCGATGGGCCGGCCGGTGCGCTTCGTGTGGGCGTCGACGCGCGGCTCGGGCGGCTTCGATCAGTTCCTGCACGAGACGCTCAACGCGCACAAGTGCGACGCGATCATGGACGTGCCGTACGCCAGCGCCAACGTGCTGGCGACGCGTCCGTACTACGTCTCGTCGTACGTGTTCGTGTATCCGAAGAAGCGCAACTACGACATCACGTCGCTCGACTCGCCGGTGCTGCGCCAGCTGCGAATCGGCTACGAGGAAGACACGCCGCCCGAGACCGGCCTCAAGCTGCGCACGCTGATCCTGCACTCGGTGCCGTTCGACGTCGGCGACACCGAGGGTGAGTCGCCGCAGATGATCCTCGACGCGCTGACCAGCGGTCAGGTAGCGGTCGCGGTGACCTGGGAGCCTTCGATCGGCTACTTCTTGCGCGACCGGCCCGACCTGCGCGTCGTCGCGGTGCCGAACTCGCGCGCCATGGGCTCGCCCGAGCAGTACGCGTTTCCGATGGCGATGGCGGCGCGCAACGGCGACACCCGCACGCGCGACGCGCTCGACGCTGTGATCGGCAAGGACAAGGCGCAGCTCACCCGCATCCTCGAACGCTACGGCGTGCGGCTGTATACGCCGTCGAGCGACGTAGGGATGGTGCAGTGAGCGAAACCTCAGAGCGAATCGGGTTCGTCGGCGTCGGACGCATGGGCGCCAACATGGCGCGTCGACTGGCCGACGTCGGCTACACGGTCGCGGCGGTCTACGACGCGCGGCCCGAAGCCGCGACCCAGCTGGCGGGCGAGTTGAAATCCGTCGCGACTCGCTCGCCGGCAGAGGTCGCCGAACGGTCCGACGTCATCATCACGGTCGTAACCGACGATGCGGCGATGGATCGCATCTACGACCACGGCGACGACTCGCTGCTGGCGCACGCGCGCGGCAAGCTGTTCGTCAACTGCGCGACGATCACGCCGGACGTCCACGTCGCGGTCGAGCGGCGCGTCGAGGCGCGCGGCGGCAACAGCCTCGAAGCCTGCATGGCCAGCTCGATCCCGCAGGCGCGCGACGGCACGCTGTACTTGATGATCGGCGGCCGGCGCGAGGCGTTCGATCGCGCGCGTCCGCTGCTCGAGAAGCTCAGCAAGAAGCTGCGCTACGTCGGCGCGGCTGGGCAGGCGGCGAAGGTCAAAGCGCTGGTCAACATGGTCATGAACATCAACACCGCGGGATTGGCCGAGGGGCTCGGGCTCGCCGAGGCGCTCGACCTCGACCTGACGATGCTCCGCGAGGTCTTCGCCGAGACCGGTGCCGCGTCGCGCGTGCTCGAGACCGACGGCGGCGACATGGAGGCGCGCGAGCACGACGTCTACTTCTCGGCGGCCCACGCGGCCAAGGATTCCCACATCGCAACGGCGCTCGCGAAGAGCGAGGGCCTCACGCTGCCGCTCGCCGAGGCGACGGCGGCGCAGTACGACAAGATGATCGAGCTCGGCTTGGGTGAGCTCGACAAGTCCGGCGTCGCGGAGCTCACCTTCGCTTCGCGCCGTGCACGACCCACTTCGAAGGTTTGACAGCGGAGAAGCAATCGGGATGAACAGCACGACGACGAAGACCGTACCGCTCATCAGCTCGGGCACCGCCGGGCCGCTCGGCGTCCTCCATCTGCCGCGCCTTTGGACGAAGCTCACCTTGGGCTCGGCCGGGCAGCTCGCCGACGGCTACGACTTCTGCGGACAGGGCTTCGACCAGATGACCCTCAACGCGCTCAACCTCGACCGCGACAAGACGATCGCGTATTTCAAGAGCGCGAAACCGACCTACATGCAGTTCGAGCAGTGGGTGCTCGACCAGAACGGCGGCAAGCTGCCGGCCGGCGCGGCCGACGCGCACAACGCGGCGGTGAGCGGGTACAACCACGCCGACGACTTGGCCGGCAACATGCGCAGTGCGTGCGGGCTCAACGACGCCGGCAAGAAGGATGCGGTGAGTCTCAACACGCTCGAAGACCTCGACGAGCTGCACGCGCAGGTCGTTGGCAGTGGCTGATCCCTCCGCAAGGCGCGCGGCCGCTTCGGCCGTTGCCTTCGCCGCCGGCCTCGCGTTACTCGCGGGGCCGGCGGTTTCGCAAGCCGGCGCTGCGCAAGCGGGCGCTCCCGCGCTCTACACGCGCGCGCAGGCTGCGACGGGAGCCAAGCTGTTCGCAGCGCAGTGCGCGACCTGTCACGGCGAGCACCTCGAAGGGGGTGTCGGCCCGGCGCTGACCGGGCCGAACCTGGTGCGGCTGGCGAAGAAGACGAAGCTCGCAGTCGGGGACGTGTTCTCGTTCTTGTCGCTGCAGATGCCGCTCAACGCGCCGGCCTCGCTCACCCATTCGCAGTACGTCGCGATCATGGCCCACATTCTCGCCGTCAACGGTTATCCGGCCGGCAGTGCGCCGCTCACCTACGACGGCGCGACGAAGTCGACGGTGATCATGACGACCTACGGCAAGTGAGATGATCGCGCTGCTCGCGGCGGCGATCGCGGTGCTGCCGTTCGCAGCGGGCGACACCGGAATGCCGTACGCGATCGTGCCCACCGCCGCCGAACGCGGCGGTCTCGCCGACCGGCTGGTGAGCGATCTGCGCGGCCAAGGGATGAGCGCCGTTCGCGGGCAGGCCACCTGCAGCGACGTCGCGTGCGCGCGCCGGGCGGGCGCTGCGCTCGGCGCGCGGCACGTCGTGTTCGGCACCGTGACGCGCTACATGGCGCTGATCTGGAGCGCCCAGGCGCAACTGGTCGACGTCGGCAGCGGTCGCGTCGACGGGCCGTACGACGTCGGCTACAAGGGCGACTACGACGCGCTCGACCACGGTTTCGACGCGCTGGCGGTCGCGCTCGACCGCCGGCTAGCCGCGAGCGGACCGGCCGCGGTCGGCGATCCGGCGCCGGCGTTCGTCGTCGACGCGCTCGACGGACACGAGATCTCGCTCGCGACGTTCCGCGGACGGCCGCTGGTCATCAACGTCTTCGCGGCCTGGTGCGGCTCTTGCCGCGAAGAGCTGCCGCGGTTCGAGCGCGCCTACGCGCGCTACCGGACGCGGATCGCCTTCTTGGCGGTCGACGAACAGGAGGGGCCGTCGGTGGCGCGCGCGTTCGCGCACCGGCTGGGCGTTCGCTTCCCGGTCGCGGTCGACGACGGACCGATGGCGGCCGCCTACGGCGCGCGCGCGATCCCCGAGACGATCGTCGTCGACGCGCGCGGGATCGTTCGCGCGATCTCGGTGGGTACGATCTCCGAAGACGCGCTCGAGCGCGCGCTGGCGCGCGTCGCATCCCCGGGAGGAAACGAATGAGACGCAGTGCGTTCATCGCCGGAGCGTCGGCCACGGCCGGCGCGCTCGGCACGCTGCCGGTCTTCGGTGCGCTGCCGGCGCTCGGTGCCGTGACCACGCAGGAGGCCTTGTTCGCGCGAGTCGCGCCGCCGCACACCGGCGACTGGGTGCGGCTGGTGATGAACTCCGGCGTCGCCTACCAGAAGCAGATCGGCCTCGGCATCGAGACCGACGGCGACGGCGAGCTGCTGTTCGCCGAAACCCAGATCGGCATGCCGGGCGGCCAGTGCAATCCCAACACGCTCAAGAAGACCTACGTGCGCGCGCCGCGCTTCACGTCGCTGCTGGCGACGTATCGCGTGGTGGCCTACGTCGCCTCGTCCGGCACGATCGTCACCCGCTGGGGTGACGTCGGCGGCGGACAGACCCAGGCGCCCGACGAAACGCGGCTGCGGCTGATCGACGCCAAGCACGTCTACGACCCGCGGCCGTGCACGATCACGGCGACGCGCAGCGAGCCGGTCCGGGTACGCACCGGGACCTACGCGACGACCCGCGTGACGGCGGCGTTCGCGCCCGGGCCGCGCGAATCGCTCGAACGCGTCGAGCTGTGGACGAGTCCGGCGGTGCCGTTCGGCGTCGTCCGGTACCGCGCGCACTTGCGCGGCCTCGAGCCGTTCGAGATCGAGCTCGACTCGCACGGCCGGCGCTACCGTTCGGACCTGGCGATGAGCCTGCAGACGATTCGGGCGATGACGCCCGACGGGATGGCGACCGTCTCGAGCTGACCCCGCTACGCGCCCTGGGCGTAGGTGAAGTGCGCTTCTTGGGCCGCGCACAGCGTTGCGACGCCGGCCGGAACCAGCAGCGCGCCCGGGATCAGCCGGCGGCGCAGATCGGCGCGCACGGTCGCCGCGTCGGCGCCGGTCGTGCCGGCAGTCGAGACCAGGAACGTCGCCAGCTCGCGCAGCGCGTTGTCGCAGACGAAGAACGAGGCGCCGCCGCGCACCAGCGCACCGATCGAGCGCTGCTCGTCGTGCAGGAACGGGTTGCCGTCGGCGTGCCGGACGGGGTCGCCGCGCCGCGCCGACGCGTCGGCCAGGCGGTACGTGCGCCAGGCGTCGTCGTCGAGCCCCAACGGAACGCCGTTCGAATAAAAGACCGCCGCGACGTGCATCGAGCCCGCGCCCTCGCGCATCGTCTCGACGTACGCGACCAGCGTGTTGCGCATCATGCCGAACACGACGCCGTCGGCGACGCGCGGGACCGCGAACACCTGCCGGTGTCGCGCCGGCAGCGCGAGTCGCGCCTCGATGGCGCCGAAATCGTACGGCGTCCCGGCTTGGTCGGCGGATATCGCTCCCGCTGCTGCGACGCCGGCCGCGCCGTCGATGAATCCTCGGCGTGAAACCACCATGCGACGTCCTCTCGCTCGCGCCCGAATGACGTTCGCGTTCGGCGGCGTCGCGCGCGATCCCGCGGCGGAGTCTGACGCGCGCGCCACGAACGCGGCGCAGCGATGGAGACGCTTCGGGAACGCCGCATCCGACTTTCCGACGGGGCCGAAACGACGCTCCAACAGTGGGGCGAGCGCGGGCCGCTGCTGCTCGGTCTGCACGGCGTCGCGTCGTCGCGCCGCGGGTGGATGCGGATCGGCGAGTACCTCGCCGGCAGCTATCGCGTCGCCGCGTACGACCAGCGCGGGCACGGCGACACGTCGGTGGCGCAACCGATGACGCGCGCGCGCATCCTCGACGACCTGCGCGACGTCGTTGCGTCGCTGGGCGAGCCGCTGCACGCGCTGATGGGACACTCGTGGGGCGGCGCGGTGGTGGTCGCTGCCGGGCGCGAGCTCGACGCGGTCGAACGCGTCGTCGCGATCGACCCGATGCTGCGGCTGGGGCCCGGCATCTGGTCGGCCAACGTGGTGCGTGAGTACCGCACGCTGCTGGGCGTGCCGTTCGACGAGCGCGAAGCCGCGGTGCGCGCGTCGTATGCGAAGTTTCCGCCGGTCGAGCTGGACGCCAAAGTCCACGCGTCGCGGCGACTCGAGCTCGCGACGCTCGAACGGCTCGGTGCCGACAGTGGGATCGAGGCCGGCGAGTGGGACCTGCGCAGGACGGCGTACGACTATCCGAAGCCGCTCCTGCTCGCGCTGCCCGATCCGACGCGCAGCGTCGTGCCGCCCGAGGAGCGCGACGAGCTGCGCGCGCACGGCGGGCCGCACCTGCGCATCGAGGTCTTCGCGGGCGCCGGTCACTCGTTGCAGCGCGAAGCGTTCGACCGCTTCATGCCGGTGCTCGAGGCCTTCCTCCAGGGCTAACGTGATGCCGAGCAACGACGAGGGTGACGTCCGCGACCGGCTCCTCGGCGAGCTGGCGGCGGCGCTGCGCGACCTCGGCGACCTGTCGCGCCCCGCGCTCGGCGCGCCGCGGCCGTCGGCGGCGGTGCGGGCCTTGGTCGACGCCGTCGGCGCCGCGACCGGCGGCCGCGCGCGGCTGCTGCGGCGCGCCGTCGACGGCAGCTACGGGGTCGTCGCGGCGCTCGACGAACGCCCGCTGCCGGGCGGACCGACTCCGGCCGCTGCCGGACCGGCGTTCGCCTTCGCCGGCGCAGCGGCCGACGAGCTGGCGTTGCCGATCTCCGACGGCGGTCCGTATCCGGAGTTCGTGCTGGCGCTGGGGGAGCTCGGAGCAGCGCCCGGACCGGGCGAACGCGCCGCGCTTGAGCTCGCCTGCGGCGTTCTCGCCGTCGCGTTGCGGAACGTCGGACTGCACGCCGAGAGCGAGCGTCGCCGGGCCGAGCTGCTCGAAGCGCGCGCCACCCAGGCCGAGCTGGTCGCACGGCTGTCGCGCGACGTCCGCGGGCCGGTGACCAGCATCATCGGGTTCGCCCGGCTGCTCGAAGAGGACGACCGGTTCCCGGCCGACGCGCGCGAGGCATTGGCGACGGTCAGGGCGAGCGGGGAGCGGGTCGCCGAGATCGCCTCCGACATCGATCTGCTGTCGCGGATCGAGCTGGCGGCGGTCGACCCGCAGTGGGTCACGGTCGACCTGCGCGAGCTGGTGGCGGCGGCCGGTGCCGAGCACGACCATCCCGAGCCCATCCGCGTCGTCGCCGACCCCGAGCTGCTGGCGACCGGCCTGGGCCGGCTGGTCGCCGACGGACGGCGGGCGCTGGCGCCGGTCCGCGCCCGGCTCGAGAACCTCGACGAGGCGGTGGTGGTCGAGTTGCGCGGGACCGGCGCGTCGCCGGCCGATCCCGCCGCCCCGACCATCGGGGCTCGGCTCACCCAGCGGATCGTCGAACGGCACGGCGGCTCGTTCCGGGCCGGCTCGGGCGACGGCGCCTGGTGGGCGCGGCTGATCCTGCCGGCCGATCCGCGCCGCATCCAACGCCGGCTGCGGCTGCTCTCCGTCGGGGCTCCCGAGCGCGCCGGGGAGCTCTCTGAACAGCTGCGAGCGCTGGGCTTCGTGGTCGAGGTCGCCGCGGGCGCGAAGGCGGTCCGCGCCGCGCTGCCCAGCGTCGACGTCGTGGTGGTCCCCGCCCCGCTGGCCGTCTGGTCCGGCATCGACCGCATCCCGGCCGCGCAGCGGCGGCAAGCCGGCTGGCTGCTGCTGGGGGCGGCGCGCGACCCCGGCGACGCCTGGGACGCGGTCCTGCCGGCCGCCCCGCAACCGGCCGAGCTGCGGACCGCGATCTACGCCGCGGCCGCCAAGGCCCGGCAGCGCCGCGGCGACGAGGGTCCGGCGCTCTCGCAGAACTGAGAGCGGTTCGGGAAAGTAGCGGATGGGGGGCGAACTCGCTAGAGGCACTTCACAGAGGATCGTGATCACGTGGCCAAGATGATCGAACGCGCGTCGGGACTCGGACCCGATGCGACGCCCGAGTACGAAGAGCTCGTCGAACGCTGGCAGACCAAGGCCGAGCGCAGCACGCCGCGCAGCGGCAAGGGCTCGGGCGCGGTCGACCGCACGATCTCCGACATCCCCCTCAAGACGATGTACGGTCCGGCCGACGTCGCGCACCTCGACGTCGCGCGCGACCTCGGCGTCGCCGGCGAGTTTCCGTACACGCGCGGGATCCATCCGACGATGTACCGCTCGCGGCTGTGGACGATGCGACAGTTCGCCGGCTTCGGCAATGCGAAGCAGACCAACGAGCGCTACCACTTCCTGCTCTCGCAGGGGCAGATGGGCCTGTCGGTCGCGTTCGACATGCCGACCTTGATGGGCTACGACTCCGACAGCCCGAAGTCGCTGGGCGAAGTCGGCAAATGCGGCTGCGCGATCGACTCGATCCGCGACATGGAGACGCTGTTCGAGGGGATCGACCTCGGCGCGATCACCACTTCGATGACGATCAACGGACCGGCCGCGATCGCGCTCGCGCTCTACATCGTGACGGCCGAGAACAAGGGGATCTCGCGCGCCAAACTGGGCGGAACGCTGCAGGCCGACATCCTCAAAGAGTACATCGCGCAGAAAGAGTGGATCTTTCCGCCACGGCCGCACGTGCGGATCATCGTCGACATGATGGAGTTCTGCACGCGCGAGATGCCCAAGTGGAACACCATCTCCGTGTCGGGCTACCACATCCGTGAGGCCGGCTCGACCGCCGCGCAGGAGCTCGCGTTCACCCTGGCCGACGGCTTCGCGTACGTCGAAGAGGCCCAGGCGCGCGGGATGAACGTCGACGACTTCGCGCCGCGGCTGTCGTTCTTTTTCAACAGCCACATCGACTTCTTCGAGGAGATCGCCAAGTTCCGCGCCGCGCGGCGCATCTACGCGCGCCGCATGCGCGACCGCTACGGTGCCAAGGATCCGCGTTCATGGCAGCTGCGCTTCCACACCCAGACCGCCGGCTGCAGCGCGACCGCGCAGCAGCCCGAGAACAACATCGTGCGCGTCGCGTACGAGGCGATGGCGGCGGCGCTGGGCGGCACGCAGTCGCTGCACACCAACTCGATGGATGAAGTCCTGGCGCTACCGACCGAGAAGTCGGTCGAGATCGCGCTGCGCACGCAGCAGGTGCTGGCCTACGAGACCAACGTCACCAACGTCGTCGATCCGCTCGGCGGCGCGTACTTCGTCGAAGCGCTCACCGAGGAGATGGAGCGCCAGGCCGAAGCGTACTTCGCGCAGATCGAGGAGTACGGCGGGATGGTCGCGGCGGTCGAGGCGGGTTTCCCGCAGCGCGAGATCGCCGACGCGTCGTACCGCTATCAGCGCTCGATCGAGTCGGGCGACCGGATCATCGTCGGCGTCAACGCCTTCGAGCGGCCCGACGAGACGCAGGACCCCGATCTGCTCAAGATCGGGTTGGAGATCGAGCGCGGTCAGGCGCAGTCGGTGCAGAACGTGCGCGCGACGCGCGACCAGGCGGTGGTCGACGCGACGCTGGCGGCCCTCAAGGGCGCCTGCGCCGGCACCGAAAACGTGATGCCGTTCCTGATCGACTGCGTGCGGTCGGTCGCGACCGAAGGCGAGATCGTTGACGCGATGGTCGAGGTCTTCGGCCGCTACACCGAGACGAGCGTGTTCTGATGGCCGGAACGCAAGCGCCGAGCCGCCCCTTGCGCGTCATCGTCGCCAAGGCCGGGCTCGACGGGCACGATCGCGGCGCGAAGGTCATCGCGCGCGCGCTGCGTGACGCTGGAATGGAAGTGATCTACACCGGGCTGTTCCAGACGCCCGAGCAGATCGTCCAGACGGCGATCCAGGAGGACGCCGACGGGATCGGGCTGTCGATCCTGTCGGGCGCGCACATGACGCTGTTCCCGCTGGTCGTCGAGCAGCTGCGCGCGCAGGGCGCCGGCGACATCGTGTTCTTCGGCGGCGGCACGATCCCGTCGGACGACGCGCTCGAGCTCAAGCGCCTCGGCGTGCGCGAGATCTTCACCCCGGGCGCGCCGCTGGCCGACATCATCTCGTTCGTCGAGCGCGAATGCGGGAAGCGGCGCGACCAGACCGGATAGCTGCGTGAACGTGACCCCCAGCGGCGCGCGGCGGGTTCGCACGCGCGTCGCACCTTCACCGACGGGCGATCCGCACGTCGGAACGGCCTACGCGGCCTTGGTGAACTATTGCTTCGCGCGCAAGCACGGCGGCGACTTCATCCTGCGCATCGAGGACACCGACGCGGCGCGCTCGACGCCGGCGTCGGAGCGCGCGATCCTCGCCGCACTGCATTGGACCGGACTGACCTGGACCGAGGGTCCCGACGTCGGCGGACCGCACGCGCCGTACCGCCAGAGCGAACGATCCGCGATCTACGCGCGCTACGCCGACGAGCTGCTCAACGCCGGGCACGCGTTCCGCTGCTTCTGCACGCCCGAACGGCTCGAAACGATGCGCGCGGCGCAGCGCGCCGCCGGGACGCCGCAGAAGTACGACGGCCACTGCCTGACGCTCGCGCCGGAAGAGTCGGGCCGGCGCGCGGCGGCGGGCGAACCGTTCGTAGTGCGCATGGTCGTGCCGAGCTCCGGTATCTGCATCGTGCACGACATCGCGCGCGGCGAGGTGCCGTTCGAGTACGCGTCGGTCGACATGCAGGTGTTGCTCAAGTCCGACGGCCTGCCGACGTACCATCTCGCCAACGTCGTCGACGACCACCTCATGGAGATCTCGCACGTCATCCGCGGCGAAGAGTGGATGTCGTCGGCGCCCAAGCACCTGTTGCTGTACGGCTACTTCGGCTGGGAGCCGCCGGCGTTCATGCACCTGCCGCTGCTGCGCAACCCCGACCGCAGCAAGCTCAGCAAACGCAAGAACCCGACCGGCATCCTGTTCTACGACCGTATGGGCTATCTGCCCGAAGCGCTGCTCAACTTTCTCGGCCTGCTGCTCGCGCCCGCGCCCGAGGGTGAGGAGATCTTCGACGTCGCGACGTTGTCGGAACGACTCGACCTCAGCAAGATCTCGCTGGGCGGGCCGGTGTTCGACGTGGCGAAGCTCGATTGGCTCAACGGCCAGTATCTGCGACGGCTTTCGGCCGAGGATTTCTTGCGGCGGGTGAGCGACTGGGGCTACGATCCCGGCCGCATCCGGCGCATCACCGAGCTGGCGCAGTCGCGTGTCGAGCGCCTCAGCGACGTCGTTCCTGCCGCGTCGTATCTGTTCGCAGGCCGCGTCGCGGTGACGGCCGCGTCGTTCGGGGCGGTGAAGCTGCCGCCCGACGAGCTGCGCCGCGCGCTCGCGCTGGCGATGTGGCGGCTCGATGCCGAGCGCGTCTTCGACCTGGCGACGGTCGAGCGCGTGCTCAAGGGTGTCGGCGAGACGATGGACGTGAAGTTCCGCGACCTGTCGCGCGCGTACTACATCGCGATCGCGGGCAGCGCGACGGCGCTCCCGCTGTTCGATTCGATGGAGATGCTCGGTCGCGACATCTGTCGCGAGCGCTTCCGGTTCGCGCTCGAAGCGCTCGGCGGCGTCACGTCGAAGGAGCAAAAGGAGTGGCAACGCCCGCAATGACGCGCGCGATAGTCTTGGCGGCCGGCAAGGGGACGCGAATGAAGTCGGCGTGGCCGAAGGTGCTGCACGAGCTGTGCGGGCGGCCGATGCTGTGGTGGGTGCTGGAGGCACTGCACGGTTCGGGAGTGCAGGAGATCGTCGTCGTCACCAACGCCGAGCTCGACCCGTTCGTCGCGCGGTTCGGCGTGCGGACCGTCGTGCAGTCCGAGCAGCTCGGCACCGGGCATGCGGTCAAGACCGCGCTCGACGCGCTCGAGCCGCGTGACGGCTCGGTGTTGGTCGCTTACGGCGACATGCCGCTGGTCGACGCCTCCATTTTCCGCGACGTGCAGTCGACGTTGCGGCGCAGCAAGGCGACGGCGCTCGCGCTCGTCACCGCGCGGATGCCGTTGCCGTCGAGCTTCGGCCGCGTGATTCGCGCCGCCGAGTCACCGTCGCGTGGGTCACGGTCGGCCGCGGCGGCGCGGGCAGCGGCCGTGGAACGGATCATCGAAGCCAAGGACTGCACGCCCGAGCAGCTGGCGGTCGACGAGATGAACGCCGGCATCTACGCCTTCGAGGAGCCGGCGCTGCGCGACGCCGTCACACGGATCGGCACCGCCAACGCGCAGGGCGAGTACTATCTCACCGACGCCGTCGAGCTGTTGATCGCGGCCGGCCGCCGCGTCGCCGCCGTGACCGCCGCCGACTACCGCAGCGTGCTGGGCGTCAACGACCGCGTCGAGCTGGCCGCGGCCCGCGCGTTGCTGAACGCGCGTCTGTGCGAGGCGCACATGCGCGCCGGCGTGACGATCGTCGATCCGGCGACGACGTACCTCGATCCCGGCGTCCAGATCGCCTGCGACGTGACGATCCACCCCGGAACCTGGATCTTCGGCGAGACGAAGATCGGCGAGGGAACCTCGATCGGCCCGCACTGCCGGATCGGCAACTCGGTGCTCGGCGAGCGCTGCGACGTGCGCGAGAGCGTGATCCTGTCGACACGGATCGGCGACGACGTGCGGGTCGGCCCGTTCGCGCACCTGCGCGACGGCAACGTGATCGGCGACCGCGTCCGCATCGGCAACTTCGTCGAGCTCAAGAAGTCGGACATCGGCGACGACGTCAAAGCCAACCACCTCGCCTACATCGGCGACGCGTCGGTCGGCGACCGCACGAACTTCGCCGCCGGCTCGATCACCTGCAACTACGACGGCGAGCGCAAGCACCGCACCGAGATCGGCGCCGACGTCTTCATCGGCACCAACAACGCGCTGGTCGCCCCGCTGACGATCGGCGACGGCGCGATGACCGGCGCCGGCTCCGTCGTCACCCGCGACGTCGCCCCCGGCGACCGCGTTGCCGGCGTCCCCGCGCGGACGCTGCCGGCCAAGGCTCGATCTGAAAAGCCTTGACAGTGAAGCCTACTAGTCGGTAGCCTGCTACGAAGGGTCGCATAACCGCGGCCCCGAGCTATCGATTCAGGAGGCCCGCATGGGGTTTTCGTATCGCGTTACCGTTTTGGCTATCGCCGTCGCGATGAGCGCGTCGGCTTCGGCGTTCGCCGCGCAGCACGTCGCGAATGCGCAGGAGCGCGCCGCGGTGATGAAGCCGATCAATGCGTACATCAGCGCCGCCAATACCGGCAACTTCAAAGCCTTCCACGCCCAGTACGCGCCGGCCAGCACGTTCGTCGATGAGTTCGCGCCGTACGAGTGGAGCGGCACCAATGCCCAGGACCGCTATTTCGCCGACTTCGGCAAGACGCTCACAACGCTCAAGATGACGGAGGCGAAGCTCGTCGCGGGCACGCCGACGTACAGCTACGTCGACGGCTCGCGAGCCTACGTGGTCTTGCCCGTGTCGGTCACCGCCAAGATCGCCGGAAAGCCATACACGGAGTCCGGATCGATGGCGATAACGCTGCTCCAGTCCGGCGGCGTCTGGAAGATCTCCGTCCAGTGCTGGACGAAAGGCCCGGAGAACTTCAACCCCTACTGAGCCTTATGTTACGCGTATGCGAATGAGCATCTGCACGCCGTAGGCTTCCTGCGGCGTCAAGGTGCGGCGTCGCGGTTTGGTCGGCCACGGATCGCGGACGATCACGCCGCGGATCGCGCCCTGGCCGTCGCCATAGCGGAGATACTCGGCGAAGGTTATACCATAGTGACGCCTCTTAAGGCGTGCGTCAAACAGCCGATCTGGCCCGGATAGTGGAACACGAGGCTCAACTGATCCCTTAGCGCGGCGCTGCTGTTGTCGCGAGAACGTAGATTAGGAAGGCTGACACAAGAAACGCAACGATGTAGCTGAAGCGGCCAATCGCATGAATCGAGCCGTCGGGATTTGCGGTTGCCTCTGCAACACACCGGGCCAGGATGTAGGCACCGACGAGCAAGCCGATTATCTGGATCATTTGCTAGTGTACGAGTGCCGGCTCTCCCAAGCCGCGCTTGTTGCGAGAGGGTATCGCGCTAGGCGGTCTAGGAACCGATCACTGTTGGACCAATCGCTGTCAAATGGAATCATGGCGCCATCATCGATTGTAGTAGCGACGCTCGTTGGGCGGCTCCGACTTCAGTAGCAGCGCTTGAGGCGCTCGTCAGCGCAACCCGGTCACGTTCATAGACGTCGAGTTGCATCTTCTCAAACGCTTTATTAAAAGCGGCCCTGGCGTCGTCGAATCCCTTCCACATCTTGTCTCTGTCAGCATCGGAAAAGCCAAGGCGCGCCCATGGATTAGCGAGCAACTGCTGTAAAGTGCTCGAAACGATCTCGGTGGCGTCGCTCGCATCCTCCTGGCGTTTCAATAGGACCGTGAAGTCGCTGTCGAGCTTTCGCCTTTCTGCGGGAGGAAGGCTTGCTCGCGCATACGCAACCACATCGTCGAACCGATCACCATGGCGAAGGGAATCGAGGCGATCACGGACGGTAGCAATGCCTCCGATCGGTCCACCACGTGCGCGGTCTTCTGCCGCAAAGAATCGGTCGACGAGTTGATTGCTTAGAACGCGCCTAGCCTCAATGCGATCAACCAATGCTTTGTAGACTGAGGCGAGATGGTTCGCTGAACGAGCGGCCGTCTGCAGGCGTTCCACGCGCCTCGCGTGATCCTGCCACCGCATCCATGAAAACACGACTACGGCGATCAAGACCACCACCGCGACTACGACTAGCCACCTAAACGCCCGCACTGTGCCACCAATGCCGGCTGGCGCAGCTCGATCCACGCAACCTCACCCTTAGCGAGCGACACTCTTGGCTCGCCCGAATTAGTCGGCCTGCTAGAGGCTCCTGCACGTTGGACTCCAGCCAACTGTCCTGTGCGGGTCGTCGTATCGAGCGTTGGCCTACGCGCCGAAGTGAAATCGTCCCGTTTCTGCGGTGGCGTGGAGCGGATCTCGATGATCGTGCGTTAGCATTTGCTCAACCACCTTGGGTACCTCATGACTCGCATACGGTCAAGACGCCTCGCTCAGACGGCATAGCTGGCCGCCCTGTTCAAAGGCGTTGTTCGTCAGGTCACGCGAATGCGAATGAGCATCTGCACGCCGGCGGCTTCTTCGGGGGTGAGGGCGCGGCGGCGGGGGTGGGTCGGCCATGGATCGCGGACGATCACGCCGCGGATCTCGCCGGCGCCGTTGGCGTAGCGCAGGTACTCGGCGGCGGTGAGCACCATCGCGTGGCCGAGCGAGCCGACGATGAGCGGCCGGCTCTGCGCGAGGTCCTGCGCGGCGGTCATCCAGTTCGACGAGAAGGTGTCGGCAGTGACGCGAAACGAGCGGCCTTGGTCGTCGACCCACGTGCGGTTGAGCGAACCCATGATCGCCTGCGCTGAGCCGCGGAGGTTGGCAATCCCGCCGTACGCCTCGCGCACGATGCGCGCTTGGCTCACCGGATGGCCGTAATATGCGAACACGCCGGAGATCGCCGCGGCCCAGCACCAGTTCGACTGCAGCTGCACGTTGGGTTCGAGCTGCGCGGTGACGTCGAGCTCGCCCGAAGGGATACCGGCGTCGCAGAGCTGCGCCGGACCGTACGAGCTAGGCTGGTAGCCGCCGCAGCGGACGTTCGCGGCGGCCGGCAGCGGCGTGGCAATGCAGCCGGCAACGAGCAGCGCGGCGATGACGCAGATGCGAAGCACATGCGAGCGTCCGCTGCCGCTGCGCCGAGGTCCTGCCGCGGCAGGAAAGGCGCCGCCGCGGGCCGTCTCTGGCGAGGATGGACCCGCACCCGCGCGACCTCGTCGGCTACGGCGCGCACCCGCCCGACCCGCGCTGGCCGGGCGGCGCGCGGCTCGCGCTACAGATCGTGATGAACTACGAGGAAGGCTCGGAGTACGCGATCGGTGAGGGCGACGCGAGCTCCGAAACCTACCTCACCGAGGTGCCGGGCGCGACGCTCGGCCCGGGCAAGCGCGACCTGATCGTCGAGTCGGTCTACGAGTACGGGAGCCGGGCTGGGTTCTGGCGGCTGATGCGGATGTTCGGCGAGCGCGCGATTCCGATCACGGTGTTCGGCGCAGCGCTTGCGCTCGAACGCAATCCTGACGCGGCGGCGGCGATTCGCACCGCCGACTACGAGGTGTGCTCGCATGGCTGGCGCTGGGTCGGCTTTCAGGACATGAGCGAAGACGAAGAGCGCGACCAGATGCGGCGCGCGATCGCGTCGATCGAGCGCACGATCGGGACACGGCCGTTCGGCTGGTACTGCCGCTATGCGCCGTCGCTCAACACGCGGCGGCTGGTGGTCGAGGAGGGTGGGTTCCTCTACGACTCCGACGCCTACAACGACGACCTGCCGTACTGGACGCGGGTCGGCGGCAAATCGCACCTGGTGATCCCGTACACGCTCGACAACAACGACATGAAGTTCAGCGTCGCGCCGGGATTCACGGCCGGCGAAGGGTTCTTCGCGTACTTGAAGGATGCGTTCGACGTGCTCTATCGCGAGGGGAAGACGTCGCCGAAGATGATGTCGGTCGGACTGCACACGCGGCTGGTCGGGCGGCCGGGCCGCGCGGCGGCGCTCGAGCGGTTCCTCGACTATGTGCTGCAGCACGACGGGGTGTGGATCTGCCGGCGCGTCGACATCGCGCGCCACTGGATCGCCACCTTCCCGGCGGAGCGCTGAGTGGGCGGCGACGCGATGCGGCTGCCCAAGGCCGAGCTGCATCTGCACGTCGAGGGGACGCTCGAGCCCGAGATGGCGTTCGCCTTCGCCGAGCGCAACCGCGTCACGCTGCCGTACGATTCAGTCGAGGATCTGCGACGTGCGTACGACTTTGCCGACCTGCAGTCATTTCTCGACCTCTACTACGCGACGATGGCGGTGCTCCGCACCGAACGCGACTTCGAGGAGCTTGCCGACGCGTACTTCGCGCGCGCGTCGGCGCAGGGCGTCGTCCACGCCGAGATCTTCTTCGACCCGCAAGCGCACACCGACCGTGGATTGCCGTTCGCGACGGTGATCGACGGCCTCTGGGCGTCGGTGCAGCGTGCCGACCGCCGCTACGGTGTCACCGCGAAGCTGATCATGTGCTTCCTGCGTGACCTCACCGAAGAGTCCGCGTTCGCGACGTTGGAACAGGCGCTCCCGTACGGCGAACGGATCGTCGGCGTCGGGCTCGACTCCGCCGAGGTCGGTCATCCGCCGTCGAAATTCGCGCGCGTGTTCGAGCGCGCGCTGGCCGAAGGCTGGAAGACCGTTGCGCACGCCGGCGAGGAAGGGCCGCCGGCGTACGTCCGAGAGGCGCTCGACGTGCTGAAGGTCTCGCGCATCGATCACGGCGTGCGGAGCCTCGAAGATCCGGCGCTCGTTGCGCGCCTGCGCGACGAGCGCATCCCGTTGACGGTCTGTCCGCTGTCGAACGTCAAGCTGCGGGTGGTCGACGACCTGCGCCGGCACCCGTTGCGCGCGATGCTCGACGCCGGTCTGGTCGCGACGGTGAACTCGGACGACCCGGCGTACTTCGGCGGCTATGCCGGCGACAATTTCGCCGCCGTTGCCGGCGCGCTGACGTTGGGAGATGACACGTTGCGAACGCTGGCGCGCAACAGCTTCGAGGCGTCGTTCATCGACGCGCCGACGCGCGAGCGATACCTCGCGCTCGTGGATGCGGCCGGTTCGGCCGAGGCGACCCAGGTGTGACCCTCCACGCGCGGCTGGCCGAGCTCGCTACGCACGGCGCGACCGCCGACGGGATCGACCGCGCCCTGTTCACGCCGCCCGAGCATGAAGCGCGCCGGCTGTTCGCGCGCTGGGCGAACGATGCCGGGCTGCGCGTCGAGCAAGACCGCGCCGGCAATGTGTTCGCGCGGCTGGTCGGCCGGCGCGACGACGCGCCGGTGCAATGCGGCTCGCACCTCGACACCGTGAAGGACGGCGGCGCGTACGACGGCGCGTACGGCGTCGTCGGCGGGCTCGAGGCGGTCACCCGGATCGCGGCGCGCGGCACGCCGGCGCGCTCGGTCGAGGTCGTCGCCTGGGCGGGCGAAGAGGGAAGCCGATTTCCGCTCGGGTGCCTCGGCAGCTCGGTGTACGCCGGGCTGAACCCGTTCGACGAGGTCGCGGCGCTCGTCGGCGACGACGGCGTGACGTTCTCCGCCGCGTTCTACGGTCCGCACGGCATGCTGCCGGGTGTACCTGTGCGCGACGGTTTTCCGCCGCCGGGCGCGTACGTCGAACTGCACATCGAGCAAGGTCCGGTGCTGGAACATGACGGTGTGCGGCTCGGCATCGTGACGGCGATCGCGGGGCAGCGGCGACTCAGCGTCGTCGTCGACGGTGTCGCGGGGCACGCGGGGACGATCCCGATGCGCGACCGCGCCGACGCACTATGCGCGGCGAGCGAGCTGGTGTTGGCGGTCGAGCGCGCGGCGCGCGAGATCGGCGACGCGGTGGGAACCGTCGGGCGGATGCTGGTCGCGCCGAATCAAACCAACATCGTTCCCGGCGACGTGCTGTTCCGGGTCGACGTGCGGTCGGTCGACGACGCGAAAGTGATCGCGATCGAGCGCGCGCTGCGCGACCGCGCCGTGGAGGTCGCCGCAGCGCGCAACGTTCGCATCGCGATCGAGACGCTCGAGGTGCGCGACGCGGTGCCGATGGAGCCGCGCATGCGCGCGCTCGTCGCCGAGGCCTGCCGCGCGCTCGATCCTCGCGCCACGGACCTCGCCAGCGGCGCCGGTCACGACGCGATGTGCATCGCGCAGATCGCCCCGACCGCGATGATCTTCGTGCCCAGCATCGGCGGCCGCAGCCACGTCGGCGACGAGCGCACGGCGCCGGCGGATCTGGAACTCGGCGTCGACGCATTGACCTCGACCCTACTCGCCGAAGCTTCCGGGATCGGAGCAACGTCGTGAGCGTGTATTATTGGGACCTGATCGAGCCGGTCTGGGAGGAGATCAGCATCTACGACGGTCCGGAGCCCTATCTCGCCGGAATTCGGTCCGTACCTCGACATGTCGGGCTGCTGTTCGCGGCGCACTGGACGTACGTCGAAGTCGGAAACGGTGGTTTCAGCCAATACTTCGCCAACAGCACGGGAATCGTCGCGCCGGAGGCCATCGAGGCCTTCGAGGAGATCGGGCAGCCACGAGTCGCCGAGATCCTACGACGCGCGGTCGCGCACTTCGGGCCGACGTTTCCGCGCAACCGTGCCGAGCGCGTCGCTAAAATGGACGTATCACTCTCTCCGACCTACGAGCCCGACCGTTCGTTCGATTCGCTCGACGACGAGATGTTCGGGGTGATCGAAGAGGAGGCGGGCGGCTTCGAGGAGGCAGCGAATCGCTACGCGGCTCGGTTCGTCGAACGTGGCGGTTCCGAAGAGCGTCGAGACCGGTAGGAGGCGCGGCGGCGCGCCGGAACATGACGGCGATGCGGTTCTTCATTTGCGGTTCGGCATTGCGCGGCCAGCCCGACCACGCCAATCTGGGCGAAGCGACGTTCGTTGGTGAGGCGAAGACCAAGCCGATCTACCGGCTGCACTCCGTCGACGACAAGCATCCCGGCATCTACGAGTGCGGCGAAGGCGGCGTGACGATCGCCGGTGAGGTCTACGAGCTCACCGACGAACAGCACGAACACTTGCTCTCCACCGAGCCGCCCAACCTGTACGAGGCACCGGTACAGCTCGACGACGGTACGACCGTCAACGCGATGATCTATCCGCGCGAGATGATCGAGCAGCGCGGTTACAAGGACATCTCACACCACGGCGGCTGGGCCGCGTTCAAGTCCTCGAAGGGTTAAGCGCTCGTCGGCCGGCGCGGCCGCTGATCAGCTGCCACGATAGGTGGTGTACGCCCAAGGGGAGAGGAGCAGCGGGATGTGGTATCGCTCTTCGCCTTCGTCGATTCGGAAGCGGACGGGGATCTCGTCGAAGAACGTGTCGATGCCGGCGAGCTCGAAGTAGTCCATCACCGCGAAGACCAGCTCGTAGTTGCCCGGCGCGAGCTCGGTGCCGAGCAGGCCGTTCGTGCGGCCGTCATCGTTCGTGACCGCGACGTTGAGGAGCTTGCGCTCGCCGTCGAGGACGAACAGGCCGACGGAGATGCCGGCGCCGGGGGTGCCGCGCGCGGTGTCGAGGACGTGAGTCGAAACGGTCGCAGGCATCAGATCTTCGCTCCCGAGGTGATCCAGGCGCCGAGCGTCGTGCGCTCGGCGTCGGTCATGTGCGTAACGTTTCCCAGCGGCATCGCGTGCGTTGCGACCGCTTGCCCGTAGGCGCGCTGCGCGTTCGCCGCGATGTGCGCCGGAGTGTCGAGCAGCACGCCGGCCGGCGGCGCGGTGAAGCCAGGTTCGGTCGGATGCGCCGCGTGGCAGACGGCGCAGCGTTCGGCCACGATCGGCGCGACCTGCGTGAAGCCGACGCCGGCGGTCGCGCCGCTGGTCGGCGCTCGCGGCACGATGAGGAATGCGGCGACGGCCAGCAGCGCGGCTGCCGCGACCGGCAGGCCGGCGACGATGCGGTGTTTGTGCGACAGCACAAAGGCGCGTCGCACCAGCACACCGGACGCACTAATGAGCGCCAGGACGATCCAGCCGTTCGTCGAGCCGTACGTCATGGGAAAGTGGTTGCTGATCATGATGAACAGCACCGGCAGCGTGAAGTACGTGTTGTGGACCGACCGCATCTTGCCGGCCAGTCCGGGCCGCGGATCGGGTTCGTGGCCGGCGCGAATCTGCGCCAGCATCGCGCGCTGGCCCGGGATGATGATGAATCGCACGTTGGCGACCATGATCGTTCCTACGATCGCGCCGACCTGAATGTATGCCGCGCGCCCGCCGAAGACGTGGAACAGTCCCCAGTCGGCGATCAGCAGCAGCGCGCAGATCGCGGTCCACAGCGCCACCGGACGGTTCGACAGCGCGCGGCACAGACCGTCGTACGCGAACCAGCCGGCGATCAGCGTGCCGATGCTGATCGCGATCGCCTCGACCGGTGTGAGGTCGAGGACGCTGCGGTCGATCGTGAACGTCGACGCGCCGGCCCAGTAGACGAGCGCGAGCATCGCCATCCCGGTGATCCACGTCCAGTAGGCTTCCCATTTGAACCAGTGCAGGTTCTCGGTGAGCGGCTCGCCGCGCGGGCCGGTCAGGAACTTCTGGCTGTGGTAGAAGCCGCCGCCGTGGACGGCCCACAGCTCGCCGAAGACTCCGTTCCGCGCATCGTCGGGTTTCGCGGGCGGTGTGAGGCTGTCGTCGAGCCAGACGAAATAGAACGATGCGCCGATCCACGAGACGCCGGCGATGAAGTGCGCCCAGCGCGCGATCAGATTCAGCCAGTCGAGGACGTAGGCGCCGTTCATGCCGTCACCGCGTCTTCGAGCCGCAGCCGCGCGATCTTCGCGATCTCGGCGAGAGCCGTCGCAATCTCGTCGGAACGCTCGTGGCGCGCGCGCCGCTCCAGCTCGCCGAGGATCGTCAACTGGTCGAGCCCGCGCACCGCGATGACGAACGGAAAACCGAACCGGTCGCGATATGCGGCGTTGGCTTCATCGAACCGCGCGATCAGCTCAGGCTCCAGGCGGTCGAGGCCGGCGCCGGCCTGTTCGTCGCGGGATGCCGCGGTCAGCCGGCCGGTGCGCGCAAGCCGGCCGGCAAGGTCGGGATGCGCGGCGATCAGCGCGATCCGGCGCTCTTCCGGGGCATTGCGCGCGATTGCGACGAGTGCCGCGTGCAGCGCGTCGACGGTCGCGAACGGCCGGCGTTCCCACGCCGCCTCGGCGATCCACGGCGAGTCCTCGAAAGCGAATCCGATCGCCGCGACGAACGTGGTGCGATCCGCTGCGTTCAGCGCGGCGAGACTCGTCATCGCAAGGTGCATTCAATAGGAACGCTGCTTCTCCGTCACGCCGAGCTGGTGGCGACGTTCGACGACATCGGCCGGGAGATTCCGGACGGTGCGGTGCTGTTGCGCGACGGCGAGATCGAAGCCGTCGGGCCAACTGCCGAGTTGACGGCGAGCGCCGACGAGGTCGTCGACGCGCGCGGTCTGGTGCTGCTGCCGGGGCTCGTCTGCACGCACCACCACTTCTTCCAGACGCTGACCCGCAATCTGCCGGCAGCGCAGGACGCCGAGCTGTTCGACTGGCTGGTCGCGCACTATCTGATCTGGGCGCGGCTGACGCCCGAGGCGGTGCGCGTCGCCACCGAGGTCGCGCTGGCCGAGCTGCTGCTGTCGGGCTGCACGACCGCGGCCGATCACGGCTACATCTGGCCCAATGGCGCGCGGGTCGACGACCAGATCGCGGTCGCACGCGCGATGGGGGTGCGCTTCCACGCGTCGCGCGGCTCGATGTCGCGCGGCCGCTCGCAGGGCGGGCTTCCGCCCGACGAGGCGGTCGAGGACGAAGACGCGATCCTGCGCGACAGCGAGCGCGTGATTCGCGAGCACCACGATCCAGGACGGTTCGCGATGACGCGGGTCGTGCTCGCCCCGTGCTCCCCGTTCTCGGTGACGCCGGAGCTGATGCGCGCGACCGCGGAGCTCGCGCGCAAACACGAGAACGTCTACCTGCACACCCACCTGTGCGAGACGGTCGACGAGGAGCGCTACTGCGTCGAGCAGTACGGCGCGCGACCGGTCGACTTCGCCGAGTCGGTCGGCTGGACCGGGCCGGACGTATGGTTCGCGCACGCGATCCACATGGCGTCCGAGGAGTTCGCTCGGCTCGGCGCGCGGCGCACCGGCGTCGCGCACTGCCCGACCTCGAACATGCGGCTCGGCTCGGGGATCGCGCCGGTCCTCGCGCAGCGTGATGCCGGCATGCGCGTCGGCCTCGGCGTCGACGGCTCGGCGTCGAACGACGGCTCGCACATGCTCGACGAAGCGCGCCACGCGATGCTGCTGCAGCGCGTCGCCCACGGCGCAAGCGCGATGACCGCTCGCGAAGCGTTGCGCCTAGCGACGCGCGGTGGCGCCGAAGTCCTCGGTCGTGACGACATCGGCACGCTCGCACCCGGCATGGCCGCCGACCTCATCGGCATCCGCGTCGACGACCTCGTCACCAGCGGCGGCTCGGTCCACGACCCCCTCGCATCGCTGATCTTCTGCCGCATCCCATCCGTCGACCTCAGCATCATCAACGGCCACGTCCGCGTCCGCGACAGCCACCTCGTCGATGTCGACGTTCCAGCTCTCATCGCCCACCACACCGCCGCCGCCCGCACGTTGGTGAGTGGCTAGAGCAAGTCGCGCAATCCTTCGGGAGTTAACCCGGCTGCGTCAAGGATTGAGGCCAACGTGCCGGTTGGGATAGTCTTGCCCGCGTGCGCGGGCACACTCACCGAACGCTTCCCCAAACGGAGCCGAGCGTGCGACCCGCGCTGAACGCGTCATGACCCAACTGGCGCGTTGCAACGCAGCGATGAGCCGGCCGCCGCTGACGACCGGATAGCGAGAACCCATTTCGAGCTACTACGCTGCGGGAAGCTTGACCGTGATGCTGTCGATCACCGCCCGGTCGACGTCGCCGACAGGGATGCTCTCACCCTGTGCCATGCGGTCTTCTATCTCGAGCTCGATGATCTCGCGAGCGTTGGCAAGCGCCTCTTCCTGAGTTACACCAAAGGTATGCGCCGTCGGGAACGCCGGGATGATGGCGTTGTAGGCGGACCCGTCGGGTTCGGGCACCAGGATCACCCGGTACGTCGCATCCATGCGCAGCTATTCGGCGTTACGGAAACCGTTCATGCCCGTCATTCCCACCATGCGGAGCTTGCGACTAGGCCGGGATGGCTTCGCGGTCGGCGATGGCTCGTTCGGCGTGGCGCTTGTGGCGAGTACCCCAGTCGCGCATGGTGCGCAGGACGGGTTCGAGCGTGCGGCCGATCGAGGTGAGCGCGTACTCGACGTGAGGCGGGACGATCGGATAGACGGTGCGATCGACGAGGCCGTCGGCTTCGAGCTCGCGGAGCTGGAGGGTCAGCATCCGTTGGCTGATGTTCGGGATCTTGCGGCGCAGCTCGTTGAAGCGCAGGGTACCGTCGAGCAGGTAGAAGAGAATGACGGCCTTCCACTTGCCGCCGATGAGCTCGACGGTGCGGCCGACGGCGCAGCGCGGCGCGTCGCAGTTCGCGAAGCTCATCGAACGATCACGGTATACAAAATGTGCCTACCACACATTTGTGTGCGTACTTCCCGTCCGGTTGCCATAGCGGTATCATAGCGCTCGTGAAGCCCCGCGTCTACTACGGCTGGTTCGTCGTTGCTGCGACCTTCGTCACTCTGGTGACGACGGCCGGAATCCTGACCGCCCCGACGATGTTCATCAAGCCGTTCGAGGATGAGTTCCACTGGAGCGCGCAGACCATTTCGGTCGCGCTGGGTATTCAGATCGCCCTGTTCGGCCTGACCGGTCCGTTCTCGGCGGCGGCGATGGAGCGGTTCGGGGTGCGGCGGACCGTCGTCGCCGCGCTCTGTCTGCTGGCCTGCGCCGAGATCAGCGTCACCTTCGTGCGCGCTGCCTGGCAGCTGCCGTTCTGGGGCGCGGCGGTCGGCCTCGGGGCGGGCTCGATCGCGCTGATGTTCGGCACGACGATCGCGACCCGCTGGTTCGACTCCCGGCGCGGCGTCGTGCTCGGCATCTTCGCGGCAGGCAACGCGACCGGCGCGCTGGTCTTCCTTCCGATGTTCGGCCAGATCATCGCACGTGCCGGCTGGCGTCCGTGCGCGATCATCCTCGCGTGCGTCGCGTTGTGCCTGATCCCGGTCGTGCTGCTGGTCGTGCGCGAGCGGCCGAGCGACCTCGGACTGCCGCGGCTCGGTGCCGCCGAGGTCGACACGACGCTGCCGCCGCGGGTCCACCCGATCGCCCGCGCCTTCAACACCCTGCGAGAAGCGACCGGATCGCGCACGTTCTGGGTCTTGGCCGGAACGTTCTTCATTTGCGGCGCGAGCACGAACGGGCTGATCGGGATGAACCTCGTGCCCGCCTGCGGCGATCATGGCATCCCGGAGACGCGCGCCGCAGGACTGCTCGCCGCGATGGGAGTTTTCGACCTGATCGGCACGACCGCGTCGGGCTGGCTCTCCGATCGCTACAGCAGCCGCTGGCTGCTGTTCTGGTACTACGGCTTGCGCGGGCTCTCGCTGCTGTTCTTGCCGATGGCGTTCGGCTTCGGATTTCTCGGCTTGCCGATTTTCGCGGTGTTCTACGGCCTCGACTGGATCGCGACGGTGCCGCCGACGGTGAAGCTCGCGGCCGGCGCGTTCGGGCGCGAGCGCGCGCCGCTGTTCTTCGGTTGGATCGCGGCCGGGCACCAGTTGGGCGCGGGCATCACCGCGTTCGTCACCGGCGTCGTGCGCAGCCAGATCGGCAGCTACGACGACGCGTTCCTGATGTCGGGGCTGCTCTGCTTGGTAGCTGCCGGGCTGATCTTGACGATCACGCGACAGTACGCGACTCCGCCGCGCGCGGTCGTGCAGACCTGACGCGAACGCTGTTCAGGTAGCGCCGACGGCGTCGAGCGCCGCGAGGTGCTGGTGAATGAACGCGATCACCATGCTCCCCTCGCCGACGCTCGACGCGACGCGCTTGACCGACTCACTGCGCACGTCACCGGCGGCGAAGATGCCGGGGACGCTGGTCTCGAGCAGGAACGGCGGGCGGTCGAGCGCCCAGCGCTCGATGTCACGGCCGGTCCGCAGGTAACCGCGCGGGTCGCGCTCGAGCGCGGCCGGGAGCCACTCGGTCGCAGCGTCGGCGCCGATGAACACGAACAAGTCGTCGGCCTTGCGTTGCTGCGTCGCGCCGGTCGTCTCGTCACGGGTCACGATCGAATCGAGGAACGCGCGTCCCCCCACATCGACGACGGTCGTGTTCGTCTCGACCGCGATGTTGTGCTTGGTGCCGAGCTGCTGGATCAGATAGTACGACATGCTCTTGGCCAGCGACGACCCGCGCACGAGCAGCGTCACCGAGCGCGCGTAGCTGGAGAAGAACATCGCCGCCTGTCCGGCCGAGTTGCCGCCGCCGATGAGGAACACGTCCTTGTCGCGCGTGCCCAACGCCTCGCTGCGAGCGGCCCCGTAGTACACGCCGCGACCGAACAGCTCGGCCGCGCCGTGCGTCTCCAGCTTGCGCCACGTGACACCGGTCGCGATCACGACCGCGCGCGCGTGCATGCGATCAGCGCCATCGAGCTCGATCGTGTGCTCGCTGCCGTCCGACGCGATCGAACACACGTCGCGCGTTACCAGGATCTCCGTCCCGAAGCGCTTCGCCTGAAGCAGCGCGCGGTTGGCGAGGTCGTCGCCGGCGACGCCGGCCGGAAAGCCCAAATAGTTCTCGATGCGCGACGACGTGCCGGCCTGGCCGCCCGGTGCCTCGCGCTCGATCATGATCGTCCGCAGACCTTCAGAGCCCCCGTACACGGCGGCCGCCAGACCTGCAGGCCCGCCTCCGATGATCGCTACGTCGTAGGTTCCGCTGCCGGGTTTCGTCTGCAGACCGAGTCCTTCGGCGAGCTCGCGCTGGGTCGGAACTTCGAGCCGTCGGCCGTCGGCGAGGATCACGACCGGGAAGCGCGTGGCATCGCGCACCGCGGCCGGAATGCAGTTCGCATCGCCCGGGTCGCTCGGGTCGAGCCACTCGTATGCGATCTGGTTGCGCGCCAAGAAATCGCGCAGACCGTGACACGCAAGATCGTAGCGGTCGCCGACGATGGCGGCCTGCGTCGCGTTGGTCGCCAGGTAGGCGTCGCGGCGCAAGTTGACGCGGCGCGCGATCGTTTGCGCGATCTCGGCGCTCGTCTCCGGCGACGCGGTGAGCATGAAGTGGAAGTCGCCCGGATCGGTCCGCATCAGCCGCGCCGCCGTGACGGCGCGGATCCCGACGTAGGCCTCGGTCCCGAGCATCAACGGGACCTCGCCGAAGTAGTCGCCGCGCTCGAACGTCGCGACGAAGGCCATGTCGCCGCCATACCGCTTCACGGCCTCGATCTGACCGTCGAGCACGGTCCAGAAGTGCACCGCGCTCCCTTCGTGCACGATCCATTCACCCGGATCGACGACAATGTCGGCCGCCCGCGCCGCCAGGCGCGCCCGCAGCCGCTCCGGCATCGCCGCGTACAGCGGAATGTCGGCGATATCGGCAACGGTGATCATGGCAAGGTCTCGGACGCCGCCGCCGGTCGCGAAGGTTGCGGTTCGTCTAGGAGGTCGTCTGGGACATAGGATTTCTCTGCGGTCGGGGCCAGAGAGCTTCGGGCAACCTGTCGCAGTAGAAAGAGGAAGCCCCGCACGCGTACTTTCGCAGAGGCTTACGGGACCATTGAGATCTTAGCGATGGTATTCACCGACGTCAACTGTCGGCGATTGAACGTAAAGACCAAATGAGACCCGATCCGTCTAAGTGTGGCTCGTAGTGAAACCCCATAGACTGAGACCGACGGGTGATACGGCGTGCTCGATATCGGAGCATCCCTGGAGTGTGGTCGGTTTGGTTTGCTTGGCAATCCTGTAACAAACGCAATCGTTCCTCGGTAGCGTATTTCTCGATGGACCCGACATTATTCAACTCACCCGAAGTCGTCGACGCCCTCCAGCACTTTACGCATGCCATCGAAAACACGAGTGGCTCGATTCTCGCGAAAGCTGGCACAAACTGGGTCGTTGCGCGCATCGAACGGTTTTATAAGAAGCACTGCAAGGATAACGACAAGGAAACGCAGTTGCTTGAGGTCCAGCGTCTGCTCAGCTTCTATGAGGTCTTGGACGCCCGACTCATCGCCTTGGAGTCCCGGGGCGCAACCTCGGAGAATCTGAAGACAGCGTTTGTAGATCCGCAGGCCTCGAGAATTATTGAAGCTGCTTGTTTGGCCGCGTCTGAGACAACCGACAGTAACAAGCGCGAGACGCTTGCCGATCTCGTGGCGCAGCGCATTACCGCTGGCAACGAGACGAGCTATGCCCTTTACTTAAGGCGCGCAGTACAGGAAGTCCGTGATCTGCAACCGCGCCACCTCACTATTCTCGGTTTGATGTTCCTTATTCAGGACGTTCCGCTCCCAAACGTTCCGGATCTCCGCGAGTCGGGTTTTAGAAGATATGAGGCGTGGCTCAGCGACGCTCTGCAGCGTCTAGACGTTACGGTTGTGTCCGTCGAGGATATGGTCCATCTTCAGTCGCTGGGGCTCGTGGTCCCAGTAGACCCTGCAGCGATCATCGATAATTCGCGGCGTCTTCCCAGTCATGAGAACAGCTTCGTTCATGGCCTCATGGTCCGGGGCTTGTCTGAGCGCTTGATTCGGCAATCCGAAGCCGTGAGACGGGCTGCCCACCTCCTCGACGCTCGGACCGATGCACTCGACCGTGACTTTGCCAAGATCGCGCTCGGCGACTACAGACTCACTGGCTCCGGCGACGTCCTTGCGGTGACAGTGATGCGGCAACGTGGTGTCGGGTCATTCAACGTAGATTTCGGCGTCTATCAGAAGCGCGGGGAGGTGCCGACGTATCACGTCAAGTTGGAGGAGCAATTGACAACGACCGATGGCCTTGAGGCGTCGGTAACCGTAGGCGACACGTCCTAGTTCGCTTAGCAGCAAGAGTCGCCCGATGGCTTAGGCCATTTGGCTTTTGAGCCTCAGTTGCGTTCGCCCCCAGTGAGGAGTTCGCGATCGACTAAGGCTTGGCGAGGACGGCGGATTCGGCGGTAGCGGTGATGCGGGGCGCGGGCGGCGGTGATGGCGGTGAGGATGCGCTCTGGGGTCATCGGCAGGTCGCTGACCCAGGCGCCTGTCGCGTCGTAGATCGCAGCGGCGACGGCGGCGGCGAACGGAACCAGCGGCATCTCGGCGACGCCGCGCGCACCGAACGGTCCGTTCGGATCGGGCAGCTCGACGATCACCGGAACGATGTCGGTCGGGACGTCCAGCGTCGTCGGCAGCAAGTAGGTGGAGAAGTGTGGCGTGAGGATCTTGCCCTCGCGCACTTTGAAGTTCTCGGTCAGCGCGTAGCCGACAGCCTGCGCGAGGCAGCCTTCGATCTGCGCTTCGACTTGCTGGCGATTGATCGCGCGGCCGACGTCGTGCGCGCTGATGATGCGCGTGACGCGGGTGACGCCGGTGGTGACGTCGACCTCGACCTCGACCGCCTGCGCAGCGTAACCGTAACAGTAGTTGGGCGTGCCGGCGCCGGTTTCGACGTCGAGCGGCGTCGTCGCCGGCGGGCGATATTGTACCGTCGCCTCGGGACGTTCCCCGCGCTCCCAGGCCGCGCGCGCGGCGAGCGCCGCGTCGTGGACCGCGCGCCCGCCCATGAGCGTGAGCCGTGAGGCGGATGCCGAGCCCGCGTCGGGCGCCAGCGCGCTGTCGTCGGTGACGATCGCGACGGCTTCGAGAGAGAGTTCGAGCGCTTCGGCCGCGATCTGGCGCAGGATCAGGTGCACGCCCTGGCCGACGTCGGCCGCACCGATCCGCACCACCGCGCGCTCGACCCCGTTCGCGCTCGCGATCAGCTCGACCGTCGCTGTCGACTGCTCCGGAAAGCCGAACGAATAGCCGACGTTCTTGATCCCGCTCGCGATCCCGATGCCGCGCCGGATCGGCGACGTCAGGTCTTGCGGCCCGCGCGGGGCGAACCGTGCGCGCATCTCGGCCGCGCAACGTTCGAGCACCGGCAGCGCGCTGACGCCGCGCGGCAAGACGTTGCCGGTCGCTTCCGTGTCGCCTTCGCGGTAGAGGTTCTTGCGGCGGATATCGGCCGGATCGATCTCCAGCGCGTGCGCGATGCGGGCGATCATCGACTCGGCGGCCCAGTGCGCCTGCGGCGTGCCGAAGCCGCGGAACGCGCCGCTCGGTACGTTGTTGGTGTAGACGACGATCCCGTCGGTCGCGACGTTCGGGACGCGGTACGGGCCTTGCGCGAAGATCGTCGCGCACTTGAGGACCTCGACGCTGGTCGACGCATACGCCCCGCCGTCGGCGATGGTACGCGTCTCGACCGCGACGATCGTCCCGTCGCGCTTCGCGCCCCACTTCGTCGTGATGTGGAACGGGTGGCGCTTGTGGTGGCCGACGATCGACTCCTCGCGGTTCCACACGATCGCGGTCGGACGTTTCGTGTACCAGGTCGCGAGCGCCAGCAGCGGCTGCACCGAGAGGTCTTCGCGGCCGCCGAACGCCCCGCCGATCTTCGCGTAGCGAATCGAGATCGCGCGCTCGTCGAGCTCGAGCATCGCGGCGATTTGGCGCAAGTCCTCGTGCAGCCACTGGCCGGCGGTCTCGACGACGAGCGTCTCGCTTTCGTAGTACGCGATCCCCGCGTCGGGCTGCAGGTACGCGTGCTCTTGCCACGAGGTGGTGAACGTCCCGGACAGCACGACGTCGGCGCCGGCGAACGCGCGCTCGACGTCGCCTTTACGGATCTTCTGGTGCAGCAGCACGTTCGAGCCGTGCGCCGGATGGACGAGCGGCGCATCGGGCTCGAGCGCGGCGAGCGCGTCGGCGACGACCGGCAGGTTCTCGTACTCGACCTCGACCAGTGCGGCGGCGGCCTTTGCGGTCCGCGCGTCGGCGGCGATCACGAGCGCGACCCGGTCGCCGACGTAGCGGACGCGCTCGCTGCACAAGACTTCCTGGTCGGCGTCGATCAGGCCGTAGCGGTTGTACGGAACGTCGCGCGCCGTCAGCACCGCGACGACGCCCGGCAACGCGGCCGCCCGCGCAGTGTCGAGACTCCGGATCCTCGCGTGTGCCCGGTGCGCGAACACGCACGCGCAGTGCAGCATCTCACGCCGCACGAGGTCGGCCGGATACCGCGCCGCGCCGGTGACTTTGGCGCGCGCGTCGGGGCGCGCGACCGGACTGCCGATGAGGCTCACGGCAGGCGCGGCGCCGGCGCGAGCGAGTGAACCGCCGCCGAATGGGGCTCGTGTGCGTTCAACTGCTCGGACGCGCTCTCCATCGCGTCGAGGATCTTGCGGTAGCCGGTGCAGCGACAGATGTTGCCGCTGATCGCGGTCTGCTGCTCGTCGGGAGACGGCGACCGGCGCTCGTCGAGCAGCTTCGCCCCGGCCATGATCATCCCGGGGATGCAGAAGCCGCACTGCACCGCGCCGCAGTCGATGTACGCCTGCTGGAGAGGGTGCAGCCGGTCGCCGTCGGCCAAGCCTTCGATCGTGGTGACCGTCGCGCCGTGGGCTTGCGAGGCGGGCACCAAGCACGACATCACCGCGGCGCCGTCGAGCCACACCGTACACGCACCGCACTCGCCTTCCGCGCAGCCTTCCTTCGCGCCGGTCAGCCCGGCGTCGTCGCGCAACGCGTCGAGCAGCGACTTCGTCGCGTCGGGCAGCGAGCGGTGCACGCCGTTGATCGTGGTTTCGATCGTGCCGGCGAACGGCGCGGGCTTCGCACCGTTTCCGGGCCGCGGCGTCTGCAGCAGAATCGGCGCATCGGGGAAGCCGTCGGCCTCGCGTCCGCTCGCGATGCGGCCGAGCGCGCGGGAGATCAGCGCGGAGAGCGTCGCGAGGCGGTAGCCGGCCGAGCCGCGGACGTCGTCGATCGGCGCCGCGTCGTCACAGGCGAGACCGCCCGCCTCGGCACGCGCCGCGTCATCGAGCGGCTTACCCTCGAGGAACCGTTCCGCCGAGGTCGCGCGCACGACCGTCGGCGCGAGACACCCGAGTGCGATTCGCACGTCGTGCGCGACGCCGTTGTGCAGCGTCACGACGACGGCCACGTCGATCACCGAGATCGCCTGCGCGCGCCGCAACCCGAGCTTGAGGAAGATTCCGCGCCGTTCACCGCCCAGCGCGGCGAACCGAATCTCGCGGATCAGCTCGTCGGTCCGCAGCACCGTCGCGCGGAAGCCGGTGTAGAACTCGCCCAGCGGGACGACGCGTTCGCCGCCCCGCGACGCGAGGACGAGCTCCGCGTCGAGGGCCAGCAACGGCGCGATCGTGTCGTTGGCGGGCGAGGCGGTGACGAGGTTGCCGGCGATCGTCCCCCGGGCGCGAATCTGCGGCGCCCCGACCTCGATGCAGGCCTGGGCGAGCGGCAGCATGGCCGAGCGAGCGAACGAGGCGGCCAGAACCTCGTTGTGGGTCGCCAGGCCGCCGATCGTGACGGTGCCGCCGTCCAGCCGCACGCCATGCAGCTCGCGCAACGCCGAGACGTCGACCAGCGTCGACGTCGGTTTGACGCCGCGCTGCAGCTCGACCAGCACGTCTGTGCCGCCCGCGACGATCCGCGCGGCGGACCCGTGCGTCGCCAGCACCTCGAGCGCATCTGAGACGCTCGTGGGCCGCAGGACCCGACTCCACATTCGGAGCTTGATTCGACACGACCGCCCCCGCGGTCTTCCCGCCGTTCGCTCCGTGACCGAAGCCGTACACGAGCCTTACGCCAGGATGAGAAATCGGAAGCCGGCAGTCGTGCGCTGAGGGTTCGTATGGTGCGCGTCGAAGTCGCCGCAATGCCGTTCAGCGCGCGCGTCTTGCTCGACAGCGTTTCACCTGCCGGAATACGCCTCACCACGATGGAAGTGCGCTATCCGCGCTTCATCCACGCGGAGATCCTCACGCATAGAACGCTGTCTCGGAATAGTAGTTCCTCCCGTGCCATACCGATTCGCAAGATGATCGAGGCGGTGCGCAGCGATCCGGCGATGCCGCTGTGGTGGGGACGGAATCAGAGCGGGATGCAGGCGCGCGAAGAGATCGACCAGGAGACGCGTGCGCTGGCCGAAGCGGAGTGGAAGAGCGCACTGGCGGATGCACTCACGCATGCGGAACGGCTGGCGTCGAGCGACATCAACCTCCACAAGCAGCTCGTGAACCGGATCCTCGAACCGTTTGCCTGGATCACGGTGATCCTCACCGCGACCGAGTGGTCGAACTTCTTCACCCAGCGCACGCACGAGGATGCGCAGCCCGAGCTGCAGCACATCGCGCGGATGATGCTTGCCGCGTATCGCGATTGCACGCCGCGATCGGTCGGTGCCGGCGAATGGCACACGCCGCTGATCCAGCCCGACGAAGAGCTGACGCTCACGCAAGAGCAGAAGCTGGCGATCAGCGTCGCGCGTTGCGCGCGCGTGTCGTACCTGTCGCACGACGGAACGCGCGATCACGCCAAGGACATCGAGCTCTACGAACGGCTGGTCGGCGGCGGCGCGAACGGGCACTGGTCGCCGTTCGAGCACGTCGCGACGCCGTTGTCGGACCGCACCGAGTGGTCCGGGAACTTCCGCGGCTGGGAACAGTATCGCAAGCGCTTCCCGCAGGAGCACGCCTCGACGTTCCCCGACGAGGCGCCGGCAGCGGCATCCTGCTAGTGAGGCTCGGCGCGCTGCGCCAGGTCGCCGTCGCGGCGCTGGTCGCGCTCGTGCTCTTGTTCGCCGGTGCGCCGGCGGCGCAGGCGCGCACCGCGCTCGACGCGCGTGTCGACGCGCTGACGACGCAACAGCTGCTGACGCGCAGCCCTGTCAGCCTGGTGAACGCCGGACGGCAGGCGCGCGCGCGAAAGATCGCCGACCTGCGTCACGCCGCGTCGACCGGCTGGGGCCTGATCCAGATCCTCGCGTTCTGGTGGCTCTGGCGGTCGGGAAACGCCGCGCGTCTGCGCGACGTGATGCGCCGTCGTACCCGCAGCCGCACCGCGCAGCGCGCAGTGTTCGGAGCGGTACTCGGCGCGCTCGGCCCGATCGTCGCGCTACCGTTCGCGGCGGTGAGCTATCGCGTCGTCTTCAACGCCGGTCTGACCGACGAACGGCTGCCGCAATGGTTTCTCGACTACACGGTGCGGGTCGGGCTCGACGCGGTGCTCGGCGCGCTGATCGTCGCCGGCGTGCTCGCGCTGGTCGAGCGCGTGCGCGTGTGGTACCTCGTCGTCGCCGGGACCATTCTGGCCGGCGCGGTTGCGAGCGTCGCGCTGGCGCCGCTCCTGCCGTTCGGTATGGCGGTGAAGACGACACCCAACGCGCTGGTCGCGCTGGCGACGCCGCTCGAAGCGCGGCTCGGCGATCCCGGCACGCCGGTCGTGATGCTGGCCAGTGCACGACACAGCAACGCGCTGGTCGCGCGCGCCGCCGGCGTGGGACCGACCTCGCGCGCGCTGATCGGCGACGTGGTGCTCGACCACATGACGCCGGCCGAGCAGCGCGTTGTGCTGGCCGATACGCTTGCGCACGTGCGCTTCGGCGACCCGCTGCGCCAAACGCTGCTGGCGGTGGTGCTGTTCGTGCTCAGCGCGGCGGTCGCGGTGCTGCTGAGCGACCGGGTCGGCTTCCGGCGCGACGACGACGCGCTGTCGCGCCTCGCACTGGTCGCGACGTTTCTCGGCCTGGTGCTGATCGTGACCTACCCGATCTACAACGGCTACGCGCGCAACCTCGAGACGCGCGCCGACGAAGTCGCGCTCGACGCCGACGCGGACCGCGCGGCGACGGTGCGCGCGATGGTGCGCTACGCCGACGACGACTTGGTGCCGTTGTGTGACCGGCGCACCGTGCGCTGGTACTTCGAAGACCGCTCGGCGCTCGGCGGCCGGATCGCGACCGCCGCCGGCACCGCCGATCCGTGCCCCGGCGGCGCCCCCGCGCAGCCGCGGTCGACGCCGTAGTCATTGGCCGGGAAGGCCGTGTCCGAGGACGCTGGTCAGCGTGTTGACGCGCGTGTAGCCGGCCGGAACGCGGAACATCGCGTCGTCCGGCGTGTCGGCCCGCACGCTGGTGAGGTCGAGCTTCATCGAGCCGCCGACCGCGGTCGGCGTCGCCGGGATGCTCTCGAGCGTCAGCTGCACCGGAAATCCTGACAGGTCGTCGGCCAGCGCGAGCTGCGCGTGATAGCTCTCCGGCGTGCGGCCCGGGAGCTGACGGCGCATCCGCACGTCGAGGTCGGTCGTCGGGTGGCCGTTGACGACGCTGTGCCCGGTCAGCGCAATCGTAGCGCTCTGCACGTCGTGCAGCGCAACAGCGACGCCGGCTAACGCCGAGAGCGGATCCCCGCCGCTCGCCGCCGCGACGGTCGCCGGCGAAGGCGGCGGCGCCGGAGCGCGCGGCGTGCTGCCGACATAGTAGGCGTGCGCGCCGGTCGACCACACCGTGAGGCTGCTGGTCGCGCCGTCGTAGACGATCGTCACGCCGCCGGGGCCGATCAGCGAGGACGCGAGCGCGCCCAGGTCGCCGCTCGCGCCGGGGAATCCGAGCGAGAGCAGATCGAGACGGTAGAGCGTGCCTTTGTGGTAGAGCGCGACGTTACCGCCGACGTTGATCGGCTGGCCCTGCAGGTTCGCCTGGATGAGCACGGTCCCGCTCGCGCGCAAACCGGGGATCGACGGTGCGGCACCGAGCAGCGGCAGCGCCAGCGCGCACAGCAGCGGCGCCGCGAACGCGCGCAGGCTCATCCGGTGTAGACCGTGCCCGCCACCTGCGTCCCGAGATGTCGCGCGGTCAAGAACTCGACGATCGCAGCGTGCGCGACCCGGCCGTCGCAGATCTGCGCGGCACCGACGCCGCCGCGCACGCCCAGCGCGGCCGCGCGCACCGCGGCGCGCAGGTCGCCGGCAAGCGACGGGTCGTCCGCCAGCGTGAGCGCTTCGGCCGGCGTGAGCTGATCGACCAGCATCCGCGTCTTCGCGTCGACGACGCCGCCGCGATCGTTGAAGAAGATCGCGCGCGCCGCGCCGACCGCACTGGCGAGCGCGCCTGCGACGTCGTCGGCCGCGACCGCGACGTCGGTTCCGGTGAAGCCGAACGCCAACGGCTCGATCACCGGCAGGTAGCCGGCGTCGAGCAGGGTCCGCAACAGCTTGGTGTCGACGTTGCCGATGCTCTCGCCGCGCGACGGGATCATCCCGGCGTCGGCGCCGGACAACCCGACCGCGGTGTCGCCGGTACGGTTGATGGTGCGCACGACGGCGCGCGCCGCCTCCTGCGTCGGTGCGACCACGACCGGTCGCATCCCGAGGTTCACGAGGAAGACCAGATCACCGAACAGGGTCCCGCCCTCGGCGCCGAGCGTCGCTTCGTCGAGCCGGATCACCATCGTCCGTCCGGTGAGGTCCATTCAGATCCTCCTTATCCCCGCAACGCTACGGACTCGAGAACCGTCAGCACCTCGCTGAGCAGAGCGTTCACCGATAGAAGCCATTCGGCCCCAGGAGGGGGCCGAGTATTCGCGCACTTTGCGCGAATACTAATCAGTGAACTCCTCGACGTAGAAGACTTCGCCGTCACCGGCGGCGACGACCGCAACCCCCAGCCGGCGCTTCCCGGGGTCCATGATGTTCTGGTAGTGGCCGGGGCTGTGCAGGAACGCCGAGTTCGCGGCCTCCTCGTCCTGATCGTAGGCCATGTTCTCGGCCGCGTAGCGATAGTCGAGCCGCGCGCGGCGCAGGCGGTCTTGGAACGTGCGGCCCTGCGGGTCGGTATGGCCGAAATAGCGACGCTCGGCCATGTCTTCAGCGACCTGCAAAGCGAACGAGTCGAGCACCGGATCGGGCGACAGCGGAGGAAGACGACGGCGCGCGCGAGCGACGTTCACGTCGTAGAAAAGCTCGCGCTCCTCACTGGCTACGATCTCCGGCGGATGAGGCCGGAGGTAGGCGAGGTGGATGCAGTCTTCCTCGGATGCCGCCGCGATGAGCGGGCTCAGCGCGACGAGAGTCGAGACCAGTACGGCGACCCGGTGCATACTCCAAAAATCGGAATGGCAGAGGGTTGACTTTAGGGGGGCCCTTTGGCGTTTACCACATTCATCGCCTGCGTCACACCCTGGGAGAGCCAAATTTCGATCCCCTCGATCGCGCGCTCGACGACCTCGTCGAGCTGGGTGCGTTCAGATTCGGTGAAGGCCCCCAGCACGCGATCGATGGCATCGGGTGAAGGCCCGCGGCCGATGCCGATGCGCAGCCGTGGAAAACCCGTCCCGAAAACCTCGATCAACGACTTGAGTCCGTTGTGCCCGCCGCTGGACCCGCTCGCGCGCAAGCGCAGCTTCCCCAACGGCAAATCGAGGTCGTCGACGACCACCAGGACACGTTGCGGCGGTACCTTGTAGAGCGTTGCGAATCCTTGTGCAGGGCGCCCGCTCACGTTCATGTACGATTGAGGTTCGATGAGAATGACGTTGCGCGTCCGGTCGCGCGCGTAGCGCGCATCGAACCGCTTCTGCCAGTCGTAGTCGCCCCAGCGCGCCGCGAGCATGTCGAGCACGATGAAGCCCGCGTTGTGGCGCGTGTGCTCGTACTTGGGGCCCGGATTCCCGAGCCCCACGATGAGCTTCAGACCGTCATCCATGCAGATGCCGGAGCTGCGGCGCTATTCTTCGGGCGCTTCGGCCGCTGCCGGCGCTGCCGCGCCCGGCTCGCCTTCCGCGGTCGTCGCTTCCTCCGCCACCTCGGCGCGCGTGATCTCGACCGACACGACGACCGTTTCGGCCGGGGTGATCAGCGAGAAGCCCTTCGGCAGCTCGACGTCGCCGGCGGTGACGTGCTGGTGCACGCCGAGCTCGCTGACGTCGACCGTCAGGTGCTCGGGGATCGACGCAGCCGGCCCGCGGATCTCGAGCGAATGCGTGACGACGTCGAGCACGCCGCCTTCCTCACGCACGCCGCGCGCGGTGCCGTGTGTGACGACGGTCACGCTCGACGTGATCGCTTCGTCCTTGGTGACGCGCTGGAAGTCGACGCTGAGCGGTTTGCGGGTGATCGGGTCGGCTTCGATCCGGCGCAGCAGCACCGAGTCTTTCGACTTGCCGATCGTCGCGTCGACGATGCGGCTGCGCTGCCCGGAGTGGATCAGCTCGACCAGCTCCTTGGCATCGATGGTGATCGGCGTCGGCTCGCCGTGGCCGTAGACGACGCCGGGAACCTTGCCGGCGCGCCGCAGCGCGTGCGCGCTGGTCGTCCCGATCTGCGAGCGCGGCTCGAGGGTGAGCTTGGTGAGACTGCGTTGTTTCGACATGGAACCTTTGCGTAGTGCGGCGAGCCGAGCGCGCGTTCAGACGGCGGCGGCGACGGGAAGGTCAGGGACCGCCGTCGCCATCGGAGGGCGGTCGGGTGGTTGCTCCGGAGGGCGCTCGGGCGGCGGCTCCGTGCCGTCGTCCCCGTTGAACAACTCGGAGACCGACCGGTTCGAGGTGATGCGCTTGATCGCATCCGCCAGGATCTGGGCGATGCTCAACTGCTCGACCTTGGTCGAGTCGCTGGTCTGGGGGATCGTGTTGGTCACGATTACCTTGTTGATCTCTGACTTCTCGAACTGGGCGATCGCGTCGCCGGCGAAGATGCCGTGGGTCGCCAGCGTGTAAACGTCGACCGCGCCGCGCTTGCGCAGCGCCTCGGCGGCCTTCACCAGCGTCCCGCCGGTCGAGATCATGTCGTCGACCACGACCGCGATCTTGCCCTCGACGTCGCCGACGATGTGGGTGACCTCGGAGACGTCGGGCTCGGGACGGCGCTTGATGATGACCGCCAGATTCGACTTGAGCCGCTTGGCGAACGTCTCCGCGCGCGGCACGCCGCCGGCGTCGGGTGAGACCACCACGATCCGGTCGCCCTGCAAGTTCTGGTTCTTGAGGTAGTTGCACAGCGTCGGCGCGGCCATCAGGTTGTCGACCGGAATGTCGAAGAAGCCTTGAATCTGCGCGGCGTGCAGGTCGAGCGTCACGATGCGTTCCGCGCCCGCGTTCTCGATCACGTTGGCGACCAGCTTGGCCGAGATCGGCTCGCGGCCTTTGGTTTTCTTGTCCTGCTTGGCGTAGCCGTAGTACGGGATCACCGCCGTGATGCGGTTCGCCGACGCGCGGCGCAGCGCGTCGATGATCAGCAGCAGCTCCATGATCGAGTCGTTGACCGTCGCGCCCTGCGGCGACCGGCACAACGACTGCACGACGAACACTTCGGCGCCGCGAACGTTCTCGCGGATCTCGATCCGGCACTCGTCGTTCTTGAACCGGTCGACCAGCGCGTTCCCGACGCGCGTCTGCATCTTCTTGGCAATCTCTTCCGCCAGTTGGCGGTTCGAGCTGCCGCTGAACACCAGGGGCGGCTGGATCACGCTGGACTCCTCCTACCTCCGGACGGCGCCTGAGCACCAAGGGGAAGCGTTCGTAGGGTTCTGGGTGGTACGCCCGGCTGTCCTTGCCCCGTGAGAAGAGAAAAGCGTCCCCTGACGCCTTGCCTGGCCCAACTCTACGTACCGCGGGCCGCGAAGACCTCGTAATTCCCCGGACGTGCGTGGCGCTCGCGCTTCCTAGACTGGTCGTGAGGAGAAACCCCATGACCATCAAGACGACCCCAGGCGCCCGTATCCGCCGTGTTTTCGCCGTTCTCGCGCTCGTGGATGTGCTCGGATTCACGCCCGCGAATGCAGCGGTGACCACGATGTCGCTCCATTCCCTCAACGGCGAGTCGCGCGGCGGCACGACGTGCGGCGCGGACCATGCGGCCGGCTTCCGCGGGCCTGCGGTCGTCGATGTCCCGCCGATCGCGCGGCTCCAGCGCGTAACCGGCGAGACCGGCGTGCGCGTCGACCTGTCCGCGCGCGGAGCCCTGATCAACTCGGCGGTCTACCGCTCCAGCGGAAATCCGTGGCTCGATCGGGCGGCGATTGCCGCTGCGCGCAGCCTTCGCTATACGCCCGAAGTGGCGGGCTGCGCGCCGATCGCGGGCTCCTATGCGCTCGACGTCCGGTTCGACGCGGACTAGCGCGCCCGAGCGGACGCGGTTCGTCGGCCGAACGGTCGAGCTCGAGCTGGTCCTCGACCTCGTGCGTCGGGCCGGCGAGGGACGCGGTTCGATGGTGCTCGTCGGCGGCGAGGCGGGCATCGGCAAGACCCGGTTTCTCGACGAGGTACGCGAGCGCGCCGGTGACGGCGCGCTCGTGCTGACCGGGAGCTGTTTGGAGTACACGCGAACCGCGCTCGGGCCGTTCGTGGACATCCTTCGCGAGGTCGACTACGGCGCACTGCGGCAACTCAAGGTCAAGGCCGCGAAGAGCAAGCGGCAGCTGTTCGCCGGGATGGCGGAGCTGTTGCGGTCCGCTGCCGAGCGGCGCGCATTCGTCGTCATGATCGAGGACCTGCACTGGGCCGATCAGGCGTCGCTCGATTTGTTGCAGTACCTCGCTGCCAAGCTCGGCGAGACGCGTCTGACGCTGATCGTGACCTACCGCGTCGACGAGTTGCAGTCGCTGCACCCGGTAGCCGACGCCGTGGGCAAGCTGCTGCGCGCGCCCAGCGTGCGCGGCGTGACGCTGGGCCCCTTGTCCGTCGGCGAGACGAGTGCGTTCATCCATGCAGCGCGGCGTGACCCGCTCGCGCTGGCGACGGTCGCTCGCATCGCCAGACTCTCCGAAGGGAACCCGCTGTTCCTCGAAGAGCTGCTCCGCAGCGCGGTCGATACGGCGCCCGGCCCGGCGGCCGACGCGCTGCCGCCCACGCTGCGCGAGCTCGTGCTCGGGCGCATTCGGCTCCTCGGCGTGGAGGACCAGCGCACCTTGGCCCACGCCGCCGCGCTGGGCCGTGAGTTCGACGCGGAGTTTTTGGCGGCCACCGTCGGCCGAAGCATCGAGGAGGTCCGCGACACGCTTCGTCGCGCCCGCGACCTGCGGCTCGTCGTCGAGCGCCGGGCGCAGACGGTGTCGTACCTCTTTCGCCACGCGCTCATGCGTGAGGCGTTGTACTCCGAGCTGCTCGGCGACGAGGCGCGCGAGCTGCACCTCGCCGTGGCGGCGCAGCTCGAAGCGCGGCACCCGGAACGCGTGGGGGAGCTGGCCTACCACACGTGGGCGGCGCGTGACGCCGACAAGGCCTTCACCTACAACGACGCCGCCGGCGACCGCGCGGCCACGATGTGCGCCTTCGCCGATGCCGCGCTGCTGTACGAGCGCGCGATCGAGTTTTGTCCGGAACCCAGCGTGCAGCGCGCGCGGACGCGCGAGAAGATCGCCGCGTCGCTGTTCGACGCCGGCTGGCCGAAGCAAGCCGTCACGTTCTCGGAGGCCGCCCGCTCGGACTACGAACGGTGCGGCGACCTGCGCTCGGCCGCCTACGTCTGCCACGATCTCGCGAAGCACTGCTTTGCCGCCTGCGATCGCGACGGGTGCCTGAACGCGCTGGCGCGCGCCGCGGAGTTGGTTCAACGGCTTGGGAACTGCGACGGAAACTCCGAGATCTTCGCCCTATTGTCGCGTCAGACCGGACGGCTGGGCGACCTCGACGGTGCGCGCCGGCTCCTCGACCAAGCCGCCCGCTGCGGCGGCGCTGAACACGACGGGTCCGCCGTCGCGTTCTTCCACGCACGCGGGCTCATGCATTGTATGGCGGGTGATGCGGATCGTGCCGTCGCCGACGTGCAGCGCGCGCTGACGCAGCATCCGCAGGACGATGAGCTCGACGTCAGCTTGAACCTCGCGTGTGTCGCGGCCGAGTTCGGGCTCGACGCCCTCGCGCTGCAGATTCAACGCGACGAGTCTCCCAAAGCGCGCGAACGCGGACACCGTCTCCAAGAGTTGTACGCCTCGGCCTGCGCGCCGAACTGGCGGAGCAGCAGGGCCGCTTCGAGGACGCCGTCCAAGTTCTGGACGAGGCGCGCCCGCTGCTGGAGGTCGTGGACTTTCCCGGGTTCATGTTCGCCAAGCTCACCGGCGTGTCGCAGCGTCTCGCGTCGCGGATGCTGCCCCCGAGCTCGGGGCGTACTTCGACGTCGATGCGATGCTCGAGAGCAGCTTCCGCAGCGGCGGATGCGAGTTCATCAGCGAGATCGTGAGCGCGCTCGTCGAGCGGTACGCGCACGAAGGGCGGCGCAACGATGCCGCGAGCCTGTTGCACGCGGCGATCCCGGCCGTCGGCTCGGGGATCTCCCGCACGAAGCTGCTGGTGCTCGCGGGTTCGTACGCGGCCGATGAGGACTTGGCGGCGGCTCGTGTATCGTTGTCCGACTGGGCCCGCCCGAACAACCCGCTGGGCCGCGCGCGCCTCGCGTACTTCGACGCGAGCGTCGCCGCGCGACGCGGCGATCAGGCCGGCGCGCGCACAGCGGCGGCCGGCGCGGCCGACATGTTCGCCCGGCTGCGCCGTCCGTACGAGCGCGCGCGGGCGCTCGAACTGGCCGGCGATGACGCCGCCGCGTACGAGGCCTATATTGCGATCGGGGACCGGCGTGACGCCGCTTGCGTGCGCGCGAGCGCGCTGGGCGTCAACCGGCGCGGGCGCGCCAAGCACGAACTGACCGAGCGCGAGCGCGAGGTCGCCGGGCGGGTAGCGGCAGGACGCTCGAACCGTGCCGTCGCCGACGAGCTGGTCATCAGCGAACGAACGGTCGAAAAGCATCTCGAAGCGATCCTCGGCAAGCTGGGCCTCAGATCGCGAACGGAGCTCGCCGCACGCTACCGAGAGGGACCGGGCTCAACCGCAGCGTCCTAAAGGCGGTTCTCACGAGGGCCCATGCCCAAGTTCGAGCTGACCTCCGCGTACCCGCTAGCCGGCGACCAGCCGCGCGCCACCCGCGAGCTGGCCGACGGCGTCCTGCGCGGCGACCGGGCGCAGACGCTGCTCGGCGTGACCGGCTCGGGCAAGACGATGGCGATGGCGCGGGTGATCGAGCTGGTGCAGAAGCCGACCCTGGTGCTGTGCCACAACAAGACGCTGGCCGCCCAGCTGTGCGCTGAGTTCCGCGAGTTCTTTCCGCGCAACGCGGTCGAGTATTTCGTCTCGTACTTCGACTACTATCAGCCCGAGGCGTACATCGCCCACACCGACACCTACATCGCCAAGGACAGCTCGGTCAACGACGAGATCGAGCGGCTGCGGCACTCGGCGACGCAGTCGCTGCTGACCCGGCGCGACACGCTGATCGTGGCGTCGGTCTCGTGTATCTTCGGGCTCGGCTCGCCGGTCGACTACATCGAGATGGCGGTCGACATCAAGGTCGGCCAGAGCATCGACCGCGACGACTTCCTGCGCAAGCTGGTCGGGATGCAGTACCGCCGCAACGACCTCAACCTGGTGCGCGGGACGTTTCGCGTGCGCGGCGACACGCTCGAGTTCGTCGCGGTCGACGAGGAGCTGGTCCACCGGATCGAGTTCTTCGGCGACGACATCGAGGCGATCACCGTCGTCAACCAGCTCACCGGCGAGTACGTCGAGTCGAAGGACGAGCTCAAGATCTTTCCGGCCAAGCACTACATCACGCCCGACGAGAAGCTGCGCCGCGCGCTGGTCTCGATCGAGGACGAGCTCGAAGACCGGCTGCGCCTGTTCCGGAGCGAAGGGAAGCTGCTCGAGGCACAGCGGCTCGAGCAGCGGACGCGCTACGATCTGGACATGCTGCGCGAGGTCGGCTACTGCAACGGCGTCGAGAACTACTCGGCGCCGCTGGCCGGCCGCGAGCCCGGCTCGCAGCCCTGGTGTCTGCTCGACTTCTTCCCGAACGAAGAGTGGCTGCTGATGGTCGACGAGTCGCACGTCACGATCCCGCAGGTGCACGGGATGTACGGCGGCGACCGCTCGCGCAAGCTGGAGCTGGTCAAGCACGGCTTCCGGCTGCCGTCGGCGCTCGACAATCGCCCGCTGACGTACGACGAGTTCGACCGTCACGTCAAGCAGGTGGTCTACGTCTCCGCGACGCCGTCGACGTACGAGATGGGCCGCTCGGCGCAGGTCGTCGAGATGATCATCCGGCCGACCGGACTGGTCGATCCCGAGGTCGAGGTGCGTCCGACCCGCCACCAGGTCGACGACCTGATGGACGAGATCCGCAAGCGCGCCGAGCTGAACGAACGCGTGCTGGTCACGACGCTGACCAAGAAGATGGCCGAGGACCTGACCGAGTACCTGATCGAGAACGGAATTCGCGTGCGCTACCTGCACAGCGAGGTCGAGACGCTCGAGCGGATCGCGATCTTGCGCGACCTGCGCAAAGGCGAGTTCGACGTGCTGGTGGGGATCAATCTGTTGCGCGAGGGGCTCGACTTGCCCGAAGTCTCACTCGTCGGCATCCTCGACGCCGACAAGGAAGGCTACCTGCGCTCGGGGACGTCGCTGATCCAGACGATCGGGCGCGCGGCGCGCAACGTCGAGGGCAAGGTCATCATGTACGCTGACGTGGTGACCGAGTCGATGGCCAAGGCACTCGGTGAAACGCGCCGGCGGCGCGAGATGCAGGTCGCGTACAACACCGAGCACGGGATCGAGCCGAAGTCGATCCGCAAGGAAGTCCACGACATCCTGAGCTTGGTCGGGAACGCGCAGGGCGGCAACGACGCAGCGGCGGCGGTGCGCGCCGAGCACTTGCCGCGCGAAGTTGCCGAGGCGATGGCCAAGGAGATCGAGCGCAAGATGCGCGAGGCCGCCTCGAATCTCGAGTTCGAGAAGGCCGCCGCGCTGCGCGACGAGCTGGTCAGCCTGCGCAAGCAGATCGGCGGCAACGAGAGCGTGCTGTTCCAAGGCAAGGCGCCCAAGATCTTCCAGCACGCCCTCAAGGAGCTGATCGGAACCTAGTCGCGATCAAATCGAGTGCATTTCACGTCCCGTCGACGGAAGAACGAAGTCGGACGGATGCAGTCACGATGCGACGGTCCTTCGGCTTCGCTACAGTGTATCCGTGTGGCAGGTCGCTCGCATCGGTAATTCCGAGCAGAAGGTCACGTGCGACTGATGCGTCGTCACGTGAACGATGAAAGGTCGCGAACGTACCGCCATCGTCCAGCACGCAGGCCACCTCCCACGGATGATCGGGCATGAACATGCTCAGAGTACCGAAATCCCAGCGCCGACCGTGCGCGATGAACGGACGGCGATTCCGTTCGGAAGCCGTCGGTTGCTTCCTCCCAATGAGATGGTGGGCGGTGCGTCGCTCTGCGACGTCGGTCGCCCTGATTGCGCGACGCGACGTCTTCGAAATTCTTCACCACGCCGAAGCAGCCATATGCTGCGGCCTCACGGAGGGCATGCCGGCTCTGTTCAGAATCGCACACTTTAGGCCAGTGCCTACGGGTGGTGATGTCTTGAATATGCCGTGGCTCCGTAAGCTCACACGGCGCGCCGGACCGACGCCGGTTCCGCGCTCGTCCGCCGAGGCGCCGCCGCACATCACCGCCCGCGTCCGCTACGAGCTGTTCTTCGGGATCACGTCGGAGATCATATTGTTCTCCGACCAGCGCACGCTCAAGATCCTCGACGCCAACGACGCCGCCGCGCGCGCCTACGGCTACACGCGCGCCGAGTTCCAAGAGTTGAGCATCAACGACCTGCGTCTGCCGGGGACCGAATCGATCGTCGCGCGCCACGTCAGCGACGCGGGCGGCGTGCACGGCACGATGTTCGAGACGGTCCACGTGCGCAAGGACGGAACGACGTTTCCGGTCGAGGTCGTCGCGCGCACTGCGTGGGTCGAAGGGCAGCGCATCATCATCTCGGCGATCCGCGACGTCACGCAGCGCCTCCGCGCGGCACACCATGCCGAACGGCTCACCGAGGTGTGGCGGCTCGCGACGGATCCTGCAATCGACGAGGAGTCGCGGTTGTTCGCCATGCTGCGCGCGGGGGCGGCCGGCATCTCGGCCGGCGGACGGTACGTCGCGCGGCTGAGCCATGTCGACGGCAGCGACGTCGTCGTCGACGCCGTCACGCCCGAGCCCCGCGGGGTCGAGGATGCCGGCCCCGGCGCGCGATTTCCGCTGGCCGGCTCGCTCGAGGCGCGCGTGCTGGGCGCACACCGTTCGATCGGCTGGAGCGACGAGTCGTCGAGCGCGATCGGGGTCCCGGTCGACGTGGCCGAGGAGCGCTACGCGCTGACGTTCTGCTCGGACGAACCCTCCGGCGAGCTCTTCACCGCCGAGGACGAAGCGTTCGTCGAGATCTTAGGCGGATTCTTCGCATCGCGGTTGAGTCAGGCACGGTTGCGGCGCCAGCTCGTCCATCAGATCGGGCACGACCGGCTGACGTCGCTGCCGAATCGCGCCGGGCTGCGCCAGGCCGTACACCGCGCGATCGACGAGGACCACGCCTGCACGCTGGTCGTGATCGACCTCGACGCCTTCGACGCGGTGAACGAAACGCTTGGGCATCTGGTCGCCGACGCGGTGCTGGTCGAGGTCGGCGCGGCGTTCGCCGGCGAGCTGCGGCCGGGCGAGTTCGTCGCGCGGCTCGAAGGCGACACGTTCGGGTTGCTGCTGCCCGGCAACGACCGGGCCGCGACCGGCGAGCGGATCGCCGTTTGGCGCGCGCTGTTCGAGCAGCCGTTCGGCGTGGGCGACCGCGAGGGCCGCAAGACCGCGCGGATCACGGCCTGCTTCGGCGTCGCAACCTCACCCGACGACGGGACGACGTTCGAGAAGGTCCTCACCAACGCGACCTCGGCGCTGCGCGCGGCTAAGGCGCGCGGGCCCGGACGCATCGCGTACTTCGACCGCGAGCTCGAGCGGCTGGTCTCGCACCGGCGTGTCCTGCGCGCGGAGCTGCGCGACGCGATCGAGCGCGACGAGTTCGAGCTGTTCTACCAGCCGACCGTCGCGCTGGCGACGCTCCGCATCACCGGCGCGGAGGCACTGCTGCGCTGGAACCACCCGACGCGTGGCCTGCTGGCGCCCGACGAGTTCATCCCGTTCGCGCAGCAGGAAGGCAGCATTCGCGACATCGACCGCTGGGTCGCGCAGCGCACCGTCGCGCAGGTCGCCGAGCTGCGCGACGCGCCGGCGGGTTTTCGCTGCTACTTCAACCTGTCGGCGCGCACGATGGATGACGGCGAGTTCGTGCCCTGGCTGGCTGACGTGCGCGAACGGCACCCGGCGGCCGAGGACAAACTCGGCATCGAGATCACCGAGAACGCCGCGATGCTCGACTTCGAGCGCACCCAAGGCGCGCTCTCCGAGCTGCGGCGGCTCGGCATCCGCGTCGCGATTGACGACTTCGGCACCGGCTACTCGTCGCTCGCGTACCTCAAGCGCTTTCCGATCGACGTCATGAAGATCGACCGCTCGTTCATCGAAGGGATCGAGCGGGACGCCACCGCGCGCGCACTGGTCGAAACGCTGCTCGCGATCGCCGCGCAGTTCGGCTGCGCGACGGTGGCCGAAGGCGTCGAGACCGCCGAGCAGCTGGAGTGGCTGCAGCGCACGACCTGCACCGCCGTCCAAGGCTATCACCTCGCGCGCCCGATGCCGTTCGTCGCCTTCAGCGCTTCGTTGAGCAACATGATGCCGGCTGACCAACGGCCGCGTTCGGATCGTTAAGACAGATATCCCAGCGTGCAGCTTCCGTCACCGTTGTCGGTGACCCAGTCGAGGTCACCGAACGTCCCGGAGCCCGGCGCCGTCAGCGTACCCTTGCCGCGCGCCGTCCACGTCCACGATCCGCAGGTCAACGGTTGCGTACCGCCTCGCGGGGTGCACCCGCCGACGCCGCTCGATGCGTTGTACCATGTGGCGCCGCCACTGGAGCTGCACGGCCCAAAATTCGGAGGCGTCGTCTGCGGAGGCGAAGATGGCGTGGACGCCGGCGCGCAATCGTCGCATTGCTCCGGGTTCGTCCAGCCCATCGCGTGCCGCTGACCTCCCAACACGTACCTCGGTGACGACGGTGGAACGAGCGCGACGGTGACCCGATCGCCGGGACCGAGGTGGAACACGGGCAGCTTTCCGGCCGCCACGTCGATCGTGTGCACCGTGCCGCGAACCTGGTAGAGGTAACCGTTGTCGAGCTTCTGCTGTGCAGCGGCCCGCTGCCGTGCGAGTTCGGCAGCGCCCGCTCGTGACAGGCCCTGATCTGCAAGCGACTGCGACGGCGTGAAAGAGCGACCCGCCGTACCGTTCGCGCCGCCACACGCGACCAAGTTCGCCAAGGCGAACAAAGCGATGATGCTGGTTGCCGGATTTTTCATAGCGCTTCACCCCACGAGCGGACTGGTTGGATGTGGCTAGCCTAGCATGGCTAGCTAGTTCTTGCCAAGGTCCCGCTCGACGGGCCTGACGTGTTCGAGTTCGGCGACGGCCCAGTCGGCCCACTCGGCCATCGCGCGGTCGAAGCGGATGCCGGCTTCGAGCGCGATGCGCGCCCAACGCGCGGCGGGATGCGGCTCCGCGTCGATCAGGCCGGCCGTGCGTTCGTAACGGGCGACTTCGTCGCGGTGCCGCTGTGCTTCGGCGCGCAGGTACGCGACGGCGCCGGCCGGGCGCAGCATCCAGAGGAAAAAGACGCGCAGCATTCGTTCGCTGCGCAGCACGCCGCTCGTCGGCTCGTGCTCGAGCCAGCGCACGACGGTGCTTCGACCCTCTGCGGTCGCCGCATAGCGTTTGCTGCCGCGCGGCCCGGCCTCGGTCTGCTCGATCAGGCCGGCCGCCTGGAGCTTGGCCAGCTCCGGATAGATCTGGCTGTGGCGCGCGCTCCAGACATTGGCCAGGCTTTGGTCGAACGACGCCGTGAGCTCATAGCCGGTCATCGCCTGCTCCGACAGCAGCCCCAGCAAGGCGTGGCCGAGCGTGCTGACCTTTACCGGCATCCCTCACCTGAAGGTATTGACATGTCATAATTGACATGTAATATTCGATACATGACCGCGACGATACACGAGTCTGCTGTCGGCGGCAAGTCGCCGGCCGAAGCGTTCTTCACCCCGCTGCCCGGCGAGGTCGAGGCGTTCGACCTGCCGGTCGCGGGCGCGATCCCGCCGGAGCTCACCGGCCGGTTTCTGCGCAACGGTCCCAACCCGCGGCCGGGCGAGCGGGCCCATTCGTTCCTCGCGCCTGGGATGCTGCACGGCGTCGCGCTGGCCGGCGGCAAGGCGAGCTGGTACCGCAACCGCTGGGTGCGCACCACCACCTTCGAGAACGGCACGCCGCTGCTGCGCTGGAACGGGACGATCGATCTGCGCGCCGGGCAGTCGAACACGAACGTGATCGCTCATGGCGGACGCGTGCTGTCACTGGTCGAGTCGTCGTTCCCGTGCGAGGTGACGCCGGAGCTCGACACCGTCGGTGCGTACGACTTCGCGGGCAAGCTCGCGACGCCGTTCACCGCCCACCCCAAGCGCTGCCCGCGGACCGGCGAGCTGCACGCGTTCGGCATGTCGATCCGGCCCGGCAAGCTCACCTATCACCGGATCTCGGCCGACGGCGTCCTGCTCGAGAGCCGGCCGATCCCGGTGCGCGGCGTGACGATGATGCACGACTTCGCGCTCACCGAGCGCCACGTGGTGTTCATGGACCTGCCGATCGTCTTCGACACGGTCCGCGCACTGCGCGGGAAGATGCCGTACCGGTGGAGCGACAAGTACGGTGCGCGCGTCGGGGTGATGCGCCGCGACGATCCGAGCGCCGATGTGCGCTGGTTCGACGTCGAGCCGTGCTACGTGTTCCACGTCATGAACGCGTACGACGACGGCGACGCGATCGTCTGCGACGTCGTGCGCTATCGCGAGCTGTGGCGCGACGATTCCGACGGGTTCACGCCCGCATTTCTGCACCGTTGGACGATCGACACCGCCGCCGGCCATGTGCGCGAAGCGCAACTCGACGACCGCCGGATCGAGTTCCCGCGCACCGACGAGCGTCGGACGGGGAGCGCGTACCGCCTCGGTTACGCCGCCGACTTGAGCTTGGGCGACGACCGCCGCGGAGTTCGCACCTACGACCTGTCCACCGGCGCGGCGTCGACCGTCGACTTCGGCGCCGGCCGGTTCGCCGGCGAGCCGGTCTTCGTCCCGGCCGCCGGTTCCACGGCCGAAGGCGCCGGCTGGCTGATGACGTTCGTGTACGACGCGGCGCGCGACGCGAGCGACTTCGTGCTGCTCGACGCGTCGAACCCCGCGGCGCCGCCGGTCGCAACCGTCACGCTGCCGCAGCGCGTTCCGTCCGGCTTCCACGGCAACTGGATCGGCGATGCAGAGCTCGGCTGACGCGCTCCAACCGAAGTTCGGCCCGCTGTTCCGGACGCTGCTGATCAGCGTCGCGGCGCCGCTGGTCGTCGCGCAGGTGCTGTTGCGCAATGGCATGCCGGCCGTCGAGGCGTTGGCCGTCGCGGCGATCTTTCCGTTCGCCGAAGCGGTCTACGGGTTGGTCCGCGCGCGCCGGTTCGAGCCGATCGCGGTGCTGTCGCTGATCGCCGTCGTCATCGGGATCGGCCTCGCGGGCTTCACCGGCAACGCCGGGTTCGCCGTCGCCAAGGAGTCGATCTTCACCGCCGTCTTCGGGCTCGTGTTCCTCGGTTCGCTGGCGGCGCCGCGCCCGATGATCTTCATCCTGGCGAAGCAGTACGCCGGCGGCGACGACGCAAGCGTCGCCGCAACCTGGGACGCGCGCTGGAACATCCCCGCCGTGCAGCGGACGCTGCGCCTGCTCACCATCGTGTGGGGCTGCGGCTTCCTCGTCGAAGCGGTGCTGCGCGTCGTCGTCGCCTTCAGCTTGCCGCCGTCGACGTCGACGATCGTCTCGCCGGTGCTCGGCATCGCGACCTTCGCCATCCTGATCGGCTGGACGCTGCGCACCGCGCGTCTCGCCCGGCAGCGCGCCGTCGCCGCGGCCGCTACGACCTGACGGCTCGGTTCCACCAACCCGGTTCCAGGGGCAGTGCCGTCCTCACGGAAATGAAGCGGCGATGCAGAGCCCGTCCGGCCGCGGCGCGCTGTGGCGTGCAACGCTCGCGCTCGTCCTGGTCGCGCTGACGTCGTCGTGCACGAAGGTCGAGGCGAGATCGGAAGAGCACACGTCTGAACTCCAGTCACATCACGATC
>OBLV0100000038.1_pt1 | contig 86590 bp, 77 predicted proteins | sample 1520071 | NCBI WGS metagenome assembly OBLV01 (sample SAMEA3888446, study PRJEB22518) | metagenome | reverse complement strand
CCTTCGGCCGGAGAACCCACGGTATCAGCTGGCCCGACTTACCGGGGCGGCGTCACCGTCAGCTGAAATCGCAGCATCGACTTCGCGCCAGGGCAATGTGAGAGCCGGCGTTCCATACTGGATTTACCGCCTAGGGCAACCACCGACCTCGGGTCGAGAACAACTAGGCGAACGCTTGAAGCTGCGCACGGCATTCGATGCCGCTACCATCGACGAGTGCTTTGCTGGGACGACATGCTTTGTGCAAGATGAAAGCGACAATGGGGGCGGCTGGACGATCTTATGCAACGGAGATTCGACATGCATGAACACGACATGGAAGTTGGGACTCGTGCGCCCAACGAATACCACATATTCGTTTTCGCCAGCAGTCTTTTCGCCCGGAACGTGGTCGGTCCTTACCATGAAGGTTCCGAAGACCATGACGATTGGCACTTCAACGTTGGAAGTCTCTTTCACGGAAGTTTCAGGCTCGCCAATGACGTCGCCGAATTCGAGTGTGCCCATGCAAACGCTGTGTTCGCTTGCAGACAAGACCTGTCCCGAGATGCGCATCGAGGACGTGGTTGCCTCTCCCGCAGTCTACGTCGATAGCAAGACGACCACCACAGCAGCGGGCTGGCCGGTACAGCTCAAAATTGTGCCGACGTCGGCCCCGGGCTACTCGTATACCGTATCGAGCCCATCGTGGAGTATTCCGAACTCGCCGCTCGCCAGCTACAACGCAATCGCGGGAACTGCACCGGTCCCTTTGCCGACGCCTACTCAATCCACGACACCGGTCTTCTATTGGACATACCCTGGGGGGTGGGGTGCATCGGGTCCGCCCCAAGCAGTTGTCGCGACTGCAAAGTTGACCAGGACGGGCCAAGAGATCGCCGATACTCAAGCTCAGGCCACGTATGTAATCTACTGGCCTTCGCCTCCAACGATGAATTATTCAAATCGATCTCCGCAGGTCAGCCAATACAACAGCAAAGGTGACATCTACCTTAGTTATGGTGACATCCTTGCGGCCGCCGACGCCGGAATTACGTGGAAATATCAGGCATCTGCCCCGACAATAGCGGGCGGCTACTTCTCTCTTATTCAGCTCGTGAACGTTGCCACGCAGATAGAGGCGAACGCCTCACCTCCGCCTGCCACGCCATATCCCACAAGGGCAACGCCAGCAAATCCAACGACGGGCGGTGCATACTGGTTAGATGGATGTTCGATTTACGCTGCTGCGCTACACGGGGCGGCCGGAGCCTCCGTTACGCTCGGTGCCGGATATGACGACTCGCCTGGCTTCCCGCTTGCAAATGTGTCAGATCCATCCAACACGTACTACGCTTACAGCGAAGTCGATGCAAAGTACGCCTTCCAAGATTACTTTGTATTTCGTCCGGACAGACCAACCGCCGAGCCAAAGTCCGGGCCGCCGAGCATTTGGATCACAATCGGAGAGCAGGAATGGAATTGGGGAGCAACATCTACAATTACGCCACAGGATAAATGGTCTTCCCCGATTTGGGTGTATGGGAGTACGCCTCCAGGGGGTCAGACAAACGCGACACTGTCTTACACCAGCACGATGCCGTCGTTACAATCATGTCCTGTCGTGCCGGCGCAGTCATGAGAACGATAATTAGGCAGCTGTTCCCGTTGATGCCGTCGCACAAAATCGTCCGAGCCCGGAGTGAGGCAAATAGATATGTGGGTTAGTAAGGCGAGATCGAGGCTCTGCAAGTGCATTATTGCTGCTCTTGTATTCTCTGCTGCACCAGCCGCGGTACGATCGCAACAAGGATCCGCGGAGTGCGGTTCACAGCAACGGTCGTCTTGTCTGGACCCGCAGCAACTTGGTCTCCGCAGGGACGCCACTAGACTGGTCCCAGTGTTCTTGATTCAACATGTGCGCTACGGAGTCGGAGAGCCGATTCTCGTGAGGCTCGGATTCAAGAATACATCGTCGCATCCAATCGATATTCGTTCCGGTGCGCCGCCCTGGCAGCAGAGCACGGTATCGATAATCGGCCCCGACGGTCGGACCATACCTCCGGGCTTGGCAGAAATTGGAGGCGATGATGGCTCCGGGAGACTGTTCATCATCAGCCCAGGCGCTACCCAGTTCATCAACTGGGACGGCCAGGAATGGTATTCGCTAGATCACTGGAGTTATCACCTGACGATGCCAGGACGATATCGTCTCGTCGTCCGAGCACTGCCAAGCGGAGCAATTACAAGAGTGGGAAGCGAGCAGAGCACGACGGTAAGCCTGACAATCGAACAGTAGGTGCATCCCGACCCAGCTGGCTCCCGTTTCGCGACGCGCCCGATCCATTTATGCTGAGAAGTTTGCCGGCGCGGGCATTCTTCGATGTGGTACGTGGATAGAAAATTTCTATCTGACCCGGTTGACAATCGTTCGCGGTTCGTAGTACAAACGGCACCTAGATGTCTGCTCGGCTGCTCGTCCTCGTTATTGGCGTCCTTCTTGCGGTTCCACCGGACCGGCGAGCAGCTTTCGCATAGACGACGACCAGTCGCCCCACACATGCAGAAGCCCCTCGCCGGAAGGCGAGGGGCTTCTTTCATCTCCGGAGGATCGATGGAAGCCTATTACGACCGCGACGTCGATCGCGGCGCTCTCGACGGCAAGACGATCGCGATCATCGGCTACGGCAGCCAAGGCCGCGCGCACGCCCTCAACCTGCACGACTCCCGCCACTCGGTCGTGGTCGGCTTGCGCCCCGCTTCGGCGAGCCGCGACGAAGCACGGCGCGAGGGGCTGACGGTGGCGTCGATCGCCGACGCGACGGCGCGCGCCGACGTCGTCATGATGCTCATCCCCGACGAGGAGCAGCCGGCAGTCTACATGCGCGAGGTCGTCGAGAACTTGCGCCCCGGCACCGCGCTCACGTTTGCGCACGGCTTTGGGATCCACTTCGGGACGATCGTTCCGCCGGCCGACGTCGACGTGATCATGATCGCGCCCAAGGGTCCGGGACGCCTCGTGCGCAGCGAATACGAGGCCGGACGCGGCGTGCCGTGCCTGGTCGCGGTCCACCGCGACGCGACCGGCCACGCACGGGCGATCGCGATGGCGTACGCGGCCGCGATCGGGGGCGGCCGGGCGGGGATCCTCGAGACGACGTTCCGCGAGGAGACCGAGACCGATCTGTTCGGCGAGCAGGCCGTGCTGTGCGGCGGGATGAGCGCGCTGGTCAAAGCCGGTTTCGAGACGCTCGTCGACGCCGGGTACGCGCCCGAGATGGCGTACTTCGAGTGCCTGCACGAGGTCAAGCTGATCGTCGACCTGATGTACGAGCGCGGGATCGAGGGGATGCGCGAAGGGATCAGCAACACCGCGAAATACGGCGACTACACGCGCGGGGGACGGATCGTCAGCGACGCGACGCGGGCCGAGATGCGTACGATCCTTAGCGAGATCCAGAGCGGCGCGTTCGCGCAAGAGTGGGTCGCAGAGCACGCTTCGGGCAAGCCGTCGTTCCGCGCGTTCCGCGAGAAGGCGGCGCGCCACCAGATCGAGCACGTCGGCTCGGAGCTGCGCGGCCTGATGCCGTGGCTCAACGGCGGTACGACCGCCGCCGAGGCCGACGACGACCTGCGGTTCCGCGTGCTCTGATGCGATCATGACCGGTGCGCAGGCCGTCGTCGCGGCGCTCGAACGCGCGGGTGTCGAGACGATCTTCGGTTACCCGGGCGGGGCGATCATGCCGCTCTACGACGCGCTCTACGAGCATCGCGTGCGGCACATCCTCGTCCGGCACGAAGCCGCCGCGGCGTTCGCGGCGAGCGGCTACGCGCGCACCTCCGGGCGCGCCGGCGTCTGCTGCGCGACGTCGGGCCCCGGCGCGACCAACCTGGTGACCGGCCTGCTCGACGCGATGATGGACAGCGTCCCGCTCGTCGCGATCACCGGTCAGGTGCGCACCGAGCTGATGGGGACCGACGGCTTCCAAGAAGCCGACGTCTGCGCGATCACGCAGCCGGTCACCAAGCGCAACATCCTCGTCTCCGACCCGACCCGCATCGGCGAGACGATCGCCGAGGCGTTCGCGCTGGCGCTGCACGGGCGGCCCGGTCCGGTGCTGGTCGACATCCCCAACGACGTCCTCAAAGCGCGACTGGACGCCGGCACATTGGACGCGATAGCTACCGGCGGGCGCGCGCCGAAGACGCCTGATGACACGACTCCGCGCCCGCCGGACGCCGCGGTGCGCGACGCCGTCGAGCGGATTCGGCGCGCGCGGCGGCCGGTCGCGATCGTCGGCGGCGGGGTCCGCGGCGGCGCGGTCGACCTCTACCGCCTGTTCGTCGCGATGCTCGGGCTGCCGCACACCGCGACGATCAACGCGCTCGGTGCGGCGGCGCCCGGCGACCCCAACTACCTCGGGATGCTCGGCATGCACGGGCTCAAGGCCGCCAACAAGGCCGTGCAGCGCGCCGATCTGCTGATCGCGCTGGGGATGCGGTTCGACGACCGCGTCACCGGGAAACCGGACCGCTTCGCGCGCGAGGCGGCGGTCATTCACGCCGACATCGACGCGACCGAGTTCGGCAAGATCGTCAACGCCGACGTCGCACTGCACGGCGACCTTTCCGCGACGCTGCGCGCCCTGCTCGACGAACTCGCACGAGGTCACGTACCGCGCTTCGACGACTGGGCGGTCGAGGCGCGGCTGCTCGGCGGCGCGCTGCCCAGCGACCGCGTCGCACCCGACCAGCTGTCGGCGACCGGCGTGCTCGACGCGGTGTTCGACGCGCTGCCGTCCGACGCGATCGTCACGACCGACGTCGGGCAACACCAGATGTGGGCGGCGCAGCGCGCGCGCCCGCAGCACCCGCGAACGTACGCGACGTCGGCCGGGCTTGGCGCGATGGGCTTCGGCTTCCCGGCGGCGATCGGCGCCGCGTTCGCCCATCCGGGTGCACCGGTCTACGCGATCGTCGGCGACGGCGGGTTCCAGATGTGCTTGCCGGAGCTCGCGACGCTGCGGCGCTACGACGTTCCGGTCAAGATCGTGCTGATCGACAACCAGAACCTCGGGATGGTGCGGCAGTGGCAAGAGCTGTTCTTCTCGGAGCGCTACTCGGCGACGAACCTGGCCGACAATCCCGACTTCGCCGCGATCGCGCGCGCCTACGGCGTCGAGGCGTTCGCGCTGAGCGGGCCGGCCGGCGCCGGCGAGACGATCGCGCGCTTCGTCGCGTCGCGCGGGCCGGCGCTGCTGCACTGCGTATGCCATCCGATGGAGAACGTGTGGCCGATGATCCCGGCCGGCATGACGGTCGACGATCTGATGGAAGCGCGGGCATGACCTGCGAGCTGACGCTGCGCGACGTGCGCTCCGTCGCTCGCATCGTCAACCTGGCCCATCGTTTCAACTGCCGCACGACCCGCATCGACGTGGAAGCCAACGGGACCGTCAGCGCGCGCTTCGCCTTCGACGGTCCGGACGCGGCGCTGAGCCGGCTGCGCGCCCAGATCGACCGCATCCTGGCGTACGAGGCGACCCCGGCGTGACGGCCTGCGAGGCGCGACCGTGATCGCGCGCTACCGACCGTTCCCGCTGGTCCCGTTGGAGGACCGTGGCTGGCCGAGCCGGCGCATCACGCGCGCGCCGCAGTGGTGCAGCGTCGACCTGCGCGACGGGAACCAAGCGCTGGTCGAGCCCATGGGGCCCGACCGCAAGCGCGCGATGTTCGAGCTGCTGGTGCGGCTCGGCTTCACCGAGATCGAGGTCGGCTTTCCGTCCGCCTCGCAGCCCGACTTCGACTTCGTCCGCGAGCTGGTCGAGCAGCGGCGCATTCCCCGGAACGTCACGATCCAGGTGCTGACCCAGGCGCGGGCCGACTTGATCGACCGCACGTTCGCGGCGATCGACGGCGCGCCGTGCGCGATCGTACACGTCTACAACGCGACCTCGCTGCTGTTCCGCGAGGTCGTGTTCGGACTCGATCGCGCCGGGGTCATCGGCGTCGCGGTGGACGCCGTGCGGCGGATCAAACAGCGCGCCGCCGAGGTCGCATCGCGCACGCGCGTGCGGCTCGAGTACTCACCCGAGACGTTTACCGCGACCGAGCTCGACTTCTCGAAGGCGATCTGCGAAGCGGTGATGGACGCCTGGGGCCCGACGCCGCAGGATCCGATCGTGCTCAACCTGCCGGCGACCGTCGAAGTCGCGACGCCGAACGTCTACGCCGACCAGATCGAATGGTTGCACCGCAACCTGCGCGACCGCGACGCGATCGTCCTCAGCCTGCACCCGCACAACGACCGCGGCACGGCGGTCGCGGCCACCGAGCTCGCGCTGATGGCTGGCGCCGACCGCGTCGAGGGCACGCTGTTCGGCAACGGCGAGCGGACCGGGAACGTCGACCTGGTCACGCTGGCGCTCAACCTGGCGACGCAGGGGATCGATCCCGGCCTCGACCTGTCGGACGTGCCGCGCATTGTGCGCACGGTCGAGGAGTGCAATCGCCTGCCGGTGCATCCGCGCCACCCGTACGGCGGCGAGCTGGTCTTCACCGCGTTCTCGGGCTCGCATCAGGACGCGATCAAGAAGGGCTTCGCCGCGCTGCCGCAACGCCGCGACGGAACCTGGGCGGTGCCGTATTTGCCGATCGACCCGAAGGACATCGGCCGCAGCTACGAAGCGGTCGTGCGCGTCAACAGCCAGTCGGGCAAAGGCGGCGTCGCGTACGTGCTGCAGGCCGATCACGGCCTCGACCTGCCGCGCGCACTGCAAGTGGAGTTCAGCCGCGTCATCCAGGCGCGAGCCGAGGCGTCGGGCGGCGAGGTGACGCCGGCGCAGATCCGCGAGGCGTTCGAATCGACCTACGTCCACGCCGGCCGGCTGCGGCTGGCGGGCTACGTCACGACCAACGACGGCGTGGCGGGAACGCCGTGCACGGTCGACGCGACGCTGACCGACGGCGCCCGCTCGCGCACGGTGTACGGCGACGGCACCGGGCCGATCGACGCGTTCGTCGACGGGCTGCGGCGCGCGCTCGGGATCGACGTTCACGTCCGTGACTTCCACGAGCACGCCGTGCGCGCGGGCGAGGACGCGGCCGCCGTCGCCTACGTCGAGGTCGCGCTCGGAGGGACGAGCGTGTGGGGGGTCGGGATCGATCCCAACATCGTGACCGCGTCGCTCGCGGCGATCGTCAGCGCCGTCGCGCGCGGCGTCCCTTCGATCACCTTCGATACCACCCAGACGCCGGCGGAGAGCGCGCATGAAGCGATCGTTGTTTGACAAGCTCTGGGACGCGCACGTCGTCGAAGAGCTGCCCGGCGGCAACGCGCTGGTGTTCATGGACCTCGTCGTCGCGCACGAGATCACCACCCCGCCGGGTGCGATCGCGATCGAGCGCGACTTCGGCGACGCGCTCTACGCGCCCGACCGCATCGTCGCGATGATCGACCACGTCGCGCCCGCAAAGGACGCGGCGACCGCGATCCAGGCGCAGACGGTGCGCACGTGGGCCAAACGGCACGCGATCCGCTTCCACGACATCGGCAACAACGGAATCTGTCACGTGCTGGTCCCGGAGCGCGGCTACGTGACGCCCGGCATGACGGTCTGCTGCGGCGACAGCCACACCTGCACGCTCGGCGCGCTCGGTGCGTTCGCGCTCGGCATCGGCACGACCGCACAGGCAGGTGCGATGCTGGCCGGCTGTCTGATCCTCCAGCGGCCCAAGGTGATGCGGGTCGACATCACCGGCGATCTGCCGCCCGACGCGACGGCGAAAGACCTGACGCTGTCGGTGATCGCCACGATCGGCTTCCGCGGCGGCACCGGCTACGTGCTCGAGTACACCGGCTCGGCCGTTCGCGCGCTGTCGATGGAGCAGCGCATGACGCTGTGCAACATGGCGATCGAGGCCGGCGCGACGACCGGGCTGGTCGCCGCCGACGCGACGACCGCAGAGTATTTGGCCGAAACGCCGTGCGCGCCGGCGGGTTGGGAGGCGCTGCTGGCCGACGACGACGCCGAGTACGCGGCGACGGTGACGATCGACGCGCGCACGATCCGGCCGGTCGTCTCGTGGGGGACGAATCCCGGCGAGAACGCGCCGGTCGACGGGATCGTGCCGTTCGACGCGCCGGCCGAGTCGCTGGCGTACATGGACCTGCGGCCGGGTCAACAGCTGCGCAGCATCGCGATCGATCAGGCGTTCATCGGCTCGTGTACCAACTCGCGGATCGGCGACCTGCGCGCGGCCGCAGCCGTGCTGCGCGGACAACAGGTGAGCGTTCCGACGATCGTGACGCCCGGCTCGCAGGCCGTACGCCGCCAAGCCGAGCGCGAAGGGCTGCACGACATCTTCCAAGACGCCGGCGCGCTGTGGACGCACTCGTCGTGCGGACCGTGCCTCGGGATGTCGATGGGCGTGCTGGCGGCCGGAACGCGCTGCGTCTCGTCGTCGAACCGCAACTTCCCTGGCCGGATGGGCGACGGCGGCCGCGTCCACCTCGCCGCCCCCGCCGTCGTCGCCGCCTCGGCGGTGCTCGGCCGGATCGCGGCACCGGCGGAGATTCGTCCTTCGAGAGCCTCAGGACAGGTTGGCGAGGTCGTGCTCGCATGACCGTCGAGGGCACAGTGTTGGCGGTCCCGCGCGCAAACATCGACACCGACCAGATCATCCCGGCGCACTACCTCACCCGCATCGACGCCGCCGGGATGGGCGAGCACCTCTTCGAGGGGATGCCCGACGGCGCGCAGCTGCTGGCGCTGCACCGCGGCGCGTCGGTGCTGGTCACCGGCGAGAACTTCGGCTGCGGCTCGTCGCGCGAGCACGCCGCCTGGGCGCTGCTCGAGCACGGAATCCGCGCGGTGATCGCGCCCAGCTTCGCGCGCATCTTCCACGAGAACGCGTACAACAACGGCCTGGTCCCGGTCGTGCTGCCGCAGGCGACCGTCGACGAGCTGATCGGCGCGCGCACGATCGCGATCGACGTCGACGCCGAGACGCTGCGCGCCGACGGCGGCGAACCGGTCGCGTTCGCGCTCGACCCGCTGCGCAAGCAGTTCGTGCTCGGCGGCGGCGTGATGAAGTACTTGGCGTCGAAGATCCCGGCCGTGCGCACCTGGGAAGCTGCGCGTTGAGCCGCATCGCCGTCCTGCCCGGCGACGGAATCGGCCCGGAAGTGACCGCCGCGGCCGTGCGCGTGCTGCGGACCGTGGTGCCGTCGTGCACGTTCGACGAAGCGCCGGTCGGCGCGGCGGCGATCGCGTCGCACGGGACGCCGCTGCCGGCGGAGACGCTCGCGGTCGCGAGCGCGAGCGACGCGATCCTGTTCGGTGCGGTCGGCGGCCCGGGCTTCGACGACCGGCCGCCCGACCAGCGCCCCGAAGCCGCGATCCTCGGGCTGCGCCGGACGTTCGGGCTGTACGCGAACGTGCGCCCGTCGTTCGCGTTCGCCGGGCTCGAGTCGCGCTCGCCGCTGCGCCCCGAGCTGGTGCGCGGGCTGGACCTGGTGATGGTGCGCGAGCTGACCGGCGGCCTGTACTTCGGGCCGAAGAGCCTCGAACGCGAGGACGGTGTGCTGATCGCGCGCGACGGGCTCGTCTACCGCGACTTCGAGATCGAGCGGATCGTCCGGTTCGCGTTCGAGCTGGCGCGCACGCGCCGCCGTCGCGTCACCTCGATCGATAAATCCAACGTGCTGGTGAGCTCGCAGCTGTGGCGCCGGATCGCGACGGCGGTCGGGCGGACGTTTCCGGACGTCGAGCTGACGCACATGCTAGTCGACAACGCGGCGATGCAGCTGGTTCGCGACCCGTGCGCGTTCGACGTGATCGTCACCGAGAACATGTTCGGCGACATCCTGTCCGACGAGGCCGCGATGATCACCGGGACGATCGGCACGGCGCCGAGCGCGAGCCTCGGCGCGACGATCGACGGGTGCGGCTTCGGCATCTACGAGCCGATCAGCGGAACCGCGCCCGACCTCGCCGGCCGCCGCGTCGCCAACCCGTGCGGCGCGATCTTGTCGGCGGCGCTGCTGGCGCGCTTTTCGCTCGGCGACGACGCTGCCGCGACCCGCATCGAACGCGCCGTCGCTGCAGCGCTCGAACGCGGTCCGCGCACGCCCGACCTCGACGACCCGCCGGCGGCGGTCGGCACCGAGGAGTTTACCGACCAGGTGCTCGCCGCGCTCGCCCCGGTGACCGTACACACGCACTAGGGGCATTTCGGCGGACCGCGAAGGCGCGCCCGACGATGGCCTCCGCAGTCGCGCGCGCCCGTAACGCCCGGCGACGGCGGCCGGCCCGCCGAGCGGTTGCGGCGGTCGCGGTCGCCGTGACGTGCATCGTCGTCGTGCTCGCGATCATCGCCGCGCGCTCGATGCAGCACGCGCCGGTTCCCGCCTACGCGGTCGGCGGTCACTGCAGCGAAGATTGCGACATCGCCGCCGACGGACGCGGCGACCTGTTTCTGCCTCGCCTCGACGACCGCACGATCCGCATGTTCCCGCCCAGCGGCACGGCCGCGAACGGAATCGAGGAAGACTCGCTCCCGAGCACGGCGATCCGCGTTCCCGGTGCCGACGCGCCGGTCGCCGCCGGAGCGAATCCCGCCGGCGACGAGCTGTGCGTCGCGATGAAGACGATGCCGCGGGGCACCGGCGATCTCGTCGGCAACGGCAGCGTCCTGTGCTACGCGCTCAAACCGCGAGTCGCGCCGGCGCGCACGCTGACCACCGGCGTGATGAACCCGCTCGACGTCGCGGTCGACGGCCACGGTGTCGTCTACGTCGTCAACGGCGACGACACGATCACCGTCTACTCCGCAGGCAACGACGTGCCGGCCGCGGTGATTCGTGACGGCGTCGATGAGCCGAAAGGGATCGTCGTCGATACCGACGGCACGGTCTACGTCGCCAACTGGGCAAGCTCGAGCGTGACGGTGTACCCGCCGCGCAGCGTGACGCCGAGCCGGACGATCACCGCCGGACTCTCCCATCCGGTCGGGGTCGCGCTCGACGGCCGCGGAACGCTCTTCGTCGCCAACGCGCCGGGCGAGATCGGGAGTTCGACCGACGGCAATGTCACCGCCTACCGGCGCGGCGAGTCAAACCCGCTTCTCCGCTTCGACAGCGGCACCAACAACACGAACACGATCGCCGCCGGCAACGGCTTCCTCTACGTCGCCGGCGACAGCATCGAGGTCTTCCGCGGCGTCGCCGCCCCCTAGGACGATTCTCCGCATTCCACGCGGGAGAAGCAGGGTCCGAACTCCGCAATTCCTGCGGAGAATTGATTGCAGCTTCTCCGCAACTTCTGCGGAACACGGACGGTCTTGCTCCGCAGATGACGCGGTTTATCTGGGAAGACGCGGACTGGCCGGGCTTTCACTGGAGTGCCGATGCGATCGCCGACAACGTGTTGGCGCGCGCATATCCCGAAGCAGTGCGCTTCATCTCGATGACGCGTTCCATCGCACAGCATCGCCAGGAGTACTACGCGATCTTGGAGCGCACCCAGCGCGGCACGCTCGACGTCACCGGGTGGGTCGTCTGGTTTCTTGAAAGCTATGCCGCCGCGGCCGAGTCGACGCTCTCCGTCATCGACGACGCGGGACGCGCCCTGGCGGTGTGGACGCGCGTCGCACCGCTCGGATTGTCGGAGCGACAGGCGCGCGTGCTCGGCCGGTTGCTCGACGACTTTCGGGGCAAGCTCACCACCGCAAAATACGCCGCGCTCGCGAAGGTCTCGGAAGACACGGCGCTCCGTGACCTCACCGAGCTGGCGGCGAAGGGCGTGCTGCTGCGCGACGGAGGCGGAAAACGCACGAGCTGGCAGCTCGCTGAAATCGAGCCGAACGTCTGAAGCGAGCGCGCAGCGCTACGCGGCGGGCTCGAGCTCGCGGACGATCGCGGCGCAGGGAGCGCAGAGCGTCGGGTGCGCCGGATCGGTGCCGAGCGGCAAGTATTTCCAGCACCGCTGACACTTCTCGCCGGCGGCCGGGAACAGCTCGACGCGCGCGGACGGCGCCGGTCCGTCACCGGCTGCCGACGATCCCGCTGCGCTCAGACTCCGCAGCGACGAGACGACCAGTGCTTCGCGCAGGCCGTCGCCGAGCGCCACGAAGCGATCGTGGAGCTCGGCCGGAACCTCGACCGCCGCATCGAGCTGAAAGTCGCGGATCCCTTCGCTCGCCGCGACCTGCGCCCGCAGCGACTTGAGCGCCGACCAGACCGCGAGCGCTCCGTCGTCGAGCGCATCGACGCACGGGAAGGCGACGTCGAAGATCGACTCGTCGTCGCCGCGCAGCGCAGCCGGCAATGACTGCCACGCTTCTTCGGCGGTGAACGACAGGATCGGCGCGAGCAGCACGCTCAGCGTGCGGAACGTCTCGAGCAGCGCCGACTGGGCGCTGCGGCGGCGCTGCGCGTTCGACGCCGAGGAATACAGCCGGTCCTTGAGCGCGTCGCCGTAGAACGCCGACAGATCTTCTTCCGCGAAGCGTTGGATCGCGAGATACGCGGCGTGCAGGTCGAACGCGCGGTAGTGGGCGACGACCTCGTGCGCGAGCGCGTCGACCGCTGCGAGCGCCAGCCGGTCGAGCGGTTCCATCCGGTCGCGCGGCACGACCGCCGCCGGCGTGAGGTCGTTGACCAGCCCGAGCAGAAAGCGCAGCCGGTTGCGCAGGTTGCGGTAGACGTTCGAGACGTTGTCGAGTAGCTGCGCGCCGAGCCGCACGTCGCCGACGAAGACGTCGGTCGAAGCGGCCCACAGCCGCAGCAGGTCGGCGCCGTATTTGCCGATCGCGTCCTCGACGGCGATGTAATTGCCGGCCGACTTGTGCATCGCGTGACCGTGCTGGTCGACCACCCAGCCGTACGAGATCACGCTGTCGTACGGGGCCACGCCGCGCGTCGCCACCGACGTGATCAGGTTCGAGCGGAACCAGCCGCGGTACTGGTCGCCGCCTTCGAGGTAGGCGTCGGCGGGGAACTTCATCCCGCGCTCGACCAGCACCGCGCGCCAGGTCACGCCCGACTCGAACCAGATGTCGACGATGTTATGCTCTTTGGTGAACGCCGTGCCGCCGCATGACGGGCAGGTCATGCCGGGCGGCGCGAAGGCCGACAGCGGCTCGGTCCACCACAGATCGGACGCGTTGCCGGCCTCGAACGGCTGCGCGCGCATCGCCTTAGCGAAGGCACGCGCGAGCTGCGGATCGAGCAGCGACTCGTTGCACGCCGTGCAGACGACGGCCGGAATCGGCGTTCCCCACACGCGCTGGCGCGAGACGCACCACTCCGGATGGTTGCCGACCATCTGCTCCATCCGCGTCTCGCCCCAGGCCGGATGCCAGCGCACGCCGGGGACCGTCGCCGCAGCGCGCTCGCGCAGACCGTGACGGTCCATTCCGATGAACCACTGGGCGGTCGCGCGGAAGATGACCGGATTCTTGCAGCGCCAGCAGTGCGGGTAGCTGTGGTCGTACGACTCGGCTGCGATCAGCGCGCCCGACGCGCGCAGATCTTCGACGATGCGCGGGTTGGCGTCGAAGATCTGTAGCCCGGCATATGGCCCGGCCTCGGCGGTGAAGCGCCCGGCACCGTCGACGGGATTCACGATCGGCAGACCGTACCGGACGCCGGTCTCGAAGTCGTCCTCGCCGTGGCCGGGCGCCGTATGCACCGCACCGGTTCCCGTCTCTAGCTCGACGTACTCGGCCGGTACCAGTCGCGAGTCGCGGTCGAGGAACGGATGGCGAACCGTCAGTCCTTCGAGCGCCGCGCCGGTTGTCTCCGCGCGCAGCTGGGGCTCGAACGCCTGTCCCGCGATCGACGTCGCGCCGGCGTTCCAGCGCGCGCTCACCTGCGGCAGTAACTCGCGCGCAACGATCACGTCTTCACCGCCCGCGCGATAGATGCCGTAGGTCGCGTCGGGCTTGAACGCGATCGCGACGTTGGCCGGCAGCGTCCAGGGCGTCGTCGTCCAGATCGCGACCGCCAGCGGCGTGCCGTCGTCGTCGAGCCCGAACTTCTCGAGCAGCGCCTTGCGCTGCGCGTCGTTCGCGCGGAAGCGGACGTAGATCGAGGGCGAGGTGTGGTCCTTGTACTCGATCTCGGCTTCGGCCAGCGCCGTCTCGTCGTAGATGCACCACAGCGTCGAGCGCAGGCCCTTGTAGAGATAGTCGTTCTCGGCCAGATCGGCCAGCGTCTCGACGATCGTCGCCTCGAACGCCGGCGCGATCGTCATGTACGGGTCCTCGAAGCGCCCGAACCCGGTCCCCATCCGCAGCATCTGGTCGCGCTGCCGGCCCAGCCAGTACAGCGCGCGTTCGCGGCACGCGCGCCGCAGCTCGATCGGATCGGCGTCGCGGAAGTCGAGCTTGAAGTGGGCCAGCGTCTCGCGCTCGATCGGCAGACCGTGCATGTCCCAGCCCGGCACGAAGTCCGCGTACTCGCCGTCGAGCAGGTGGATCTTCACCAACGCGTCCTTGAGTACGCGGTTGAGGAAGGTCCCCATGTGCAGATCGTTGTTCGCGTACGGCGGCCCGTCGTGCAGCACGAACGGAACGCCGCCGTTGGTGCGGTTGCGCTCGAGCCGGCGCAGGTACGTGCCGTGCTCGGCCCACCATGCGACGCGGGCCGGCTCGCGTTTGGGGAGCTCGGCCCGCATCGGGAAGTCGGTCTTGGGCAGATTCAGAGTCGAACGGTAGTCGCGCGCCGCGGTCTCGGACATGGAACAGCGGAGGTTCGGGAAAGGCGGTGCGCGCCTCCCCCCGTTGCGACTAAAGTTTGGACGCCGCCGCGCGCGCCGCGGCCATGAAGCCGGGCGACGGTTGCGGCTTGTTCATGTCGCCCTGAAAGCTCATCGTGACGTAGTGTCCGTTCTTGAGCATCGCGATCGTCGCGGCGCCCGCCCACCACATCGCGTTTGCGCCGTTGATGCCGGCCAGCGGCTTGAACTGGCCGGTGAGCGGGAGGCTCGCGAACGGCGCGGAGTCGGCGTGCGCGGCGACGACGAACATCTTCGCCATCGGTCCCGGGTAGTGACAGGTGTCCTGCGCGTAGCGGCCCGACGGCGGACCCTTGTGCAGGTCGGCTGTCGCCGGTGCGCCGGTCAGCGCGGTGACCAGGTTGCCGGGAACGAGCGCGCAAGGATCGACGCTTGCCGCGCGCACCTGAACCGGGACGGCGACGGACAACAACGCGACTGCCGCTGCGACAAACGCGCAGCGCACGAGCGATCGGTTCACGAATCCTCCTACGCCGCGGCGGGAATGTCGGCGTTGCGGCTGCGGTCCGACGCCGCGGCTGCTCGCTCCTGCGACCAGCCCTGGCGCAAGAGAAACGCGCCGAGCACGACGTACCAGAGGTAGATGGGCTCGTGCACCGCCGTCGCCAGCAGGACGCCCGCGGCGACCATCAGCAGCGCGAACACGATCCCTGCGCGCGACGCGATCCGGGTCGCGCCTTCGCGGTCGCTCAGCCGGCGCCACAGGATCGCGCGCAGCACGCGGCCGCCGTCCATCGGATAGGCCGGCGCGAGGTTGAAGACCGCCAGCACCCCGTTGGCGACGACGATGTACGTCCCGGCGGCGTTGAACGCGTCGCGCACCGGTCCGTGCGGCAGGAACCAGTCGGCGGCGAGGACCAGCCCGAGTGCGACGACGGCGAGCACGGCGCTGAGCAGCGGGCCGGCCAGCGCGATCACCGCGTCGGCCCGCGGCGAGCCCGGCTCGCGTTCGAGCGTCGCGACGCCGCCGAACAGGAACAGCGTGATCGCGTCGGTGCGCACCCCGTAGCGGCGCGCGACCAGCGCGTGCGCGAGCTCGTGGGCGACGACGCTGGCGAACAGCGCCAGGGCGCAGCCGGCGGCGAGCACGTAGGCCTCGGCGCCGGGCAGCATTTCGAGGCCGCGCGCGAGCGCGAACGTGATGAACGCGTAGACGGCGAGCCACGAAACGTGCACGCCTACGCGAATGTCGAACAGACGACCGAGAGTCAGAGTCTGCCGCATCGGGGACGGACCCGATTCGTCGCCTGGAGTGCTCAGCCTCTCCGTTTTGTCACGAGTTCGTTCAGGATTTCGAAGTTGCGTTCGGCGAGCTCCACGATGGCCGGACGGACGGCGACGAGGTGGGCGGCGAGCTCGTCGCGGCGCGACCACGCGTCGTCGACTCGGCGGTCCAACTCGTCGGACTCCGGCAGCGGCCGCGCCGGGACGAACAGCGGCTCGAGCGGGTATCGCAGGTCCTCGAGCAGTCCGGTCACCTTCGGGTCGTACGGCAGCGCGGTGAACGGGATTCCCAGCCGCGCCGCGATCACCAGCGCGTGCAGCCGCATTCCGATCACCAGCGACGCCCGGCCGATGACCTGCGCCGCGTGGTCGAGCGAATACTCCGGCAGCAGTACCGGGGTCGAGGCGCAGCGCCGGATGATCGTCGTGGCGACCTCGGCGTCGGGCGGACCGCCCAGCGGCAAGAACGCGACCTGGGCGCCGTGCACGGCCGCCAGCCGGTCGACCACGGCGGCCATCGCGCGCGCCGTCGCGTCGGCGCCCTGCCACTTGCGCACCGACACGACGACCAGCGGGCCGCCGCCGCCCAGCCCTTCGGCGGCCAGGTCGAGCGGTTTGCCCGAAGGCTCCAGCAAGAACACCGGGTCGGCGCTGCGCTCGACCGGGACGCCCGGGAGCAGCGCGGCCAGCAGCGAGCGCGAGCGCTCGTCACGGACCGTCGCCTGCGCGATCCCCTTGCAGAAGGCGCGCACGACGGCGCGTCCCCAGAAGTCGAGCGGACCGATCGACTGGGCGAAGATCATCGTCGGCTTTCCGGCCCGAACGCCGGTGCGGATCACGCCGGCGTAGTAGAGGAGGCTGCGCAAGCTGGTGACGTTCTGCAGCAGGCCGCCGCCGCCCGACAGCACGACGTCGGCCCGGTCGACCGCGGCGCGCACCCGGCCCAGGTCCATGCGCGGCGTCGCGTCGACCCCGTACGTGCGCGCCGTCGCGGCGGGATCGCCCGACAGCACGTCGACCGCGCAGGTGGGCCAGCGCGCCCGCAGCCGCTCGACGATCACCGCCAAGAGCGCTTCGTCTCCGACATTCCCGAAACCGTAATACCCGCTGAGCAGGAAGCGCGGGAACACGGCGCTCGCTTCCGCAGCCGCCGTCACGTCCGGACGGGTCGCCAGCGGCGGTAGGCGGCGATCGCGATCGCACCGATGATCGCGCCCAGCACCGCGCCGTTGATCAAGCGCAGCACCGAGGCGGCGAGCGCCGTGTGCAGGTGCGAGAACGTGTCGACGACGTCGCCGAGCCCGACCCCGATCGCCAGCGCGAACAGCCAGCCCCAGCGCGCGCGATCGCTGGGCACCAGCGCGCCGGCCAGCATCAGCGCCGGGAAGCCGACGACGAACTCCTTGAAGCGCGGCCGCACCTGCAGCAGCGTGGTGAGGTGTGCCCGCAGTGCGAGCTCGAGGCTCGACGGCGCGATGTCGCTCTGGTTTCCGCTGCGCACCAGCACCAGGTACCCGGCGCCGAGCAGCACGATCCCGGCGATGAGCTGCAGCACCGTCACCGGTGCGGCGGCCAGCCGCCTCGGATCGGCGTTCGCACCCCAGCGCGGGACGAACAGGTAGAGCAACAAGAACAGCAGCGGCGGCGCGATCAGCACCAGCTTCACGCCGGTGAAGCGGTCGATCTCGGTCATCGTCAACGGCGTCGAGAGCAACCCGATCACCACCAGCGCGCCGCCCAGCGTCACCAGCAGCGCGATCGCGAGCACGCGCAAGCCGTCGAGGATCGCGGCCCCGGTCGACGGCGCGCGCGGTGCGCGCAGCCCCGGCGCGATGGCGGCGAACGCCGCGACCGGGAACGCCAGCGCGCCGATCAGCGCGAGCAGCTTGCGCACCGCCATGTCGTGGTGGACGGCGAAGCCCGCCGCGACCAGCAGCACGTCGGCGACCACGAACGCGATCCCCAGCACCCAGCCGCCGCCGGCGCCGAGCTCGAGCAGAAGCAACAGCACGATCGCCGGCACTGCCAGCGACGCGAGCGCGATCTCCCACCAGCGCGTCTCGAAGCGGTCGAACGGCGAGGCCGGACCGACCCGCAGTCCGGCGGCGCGAACGCCGTCGGCGATGCGCTTCACCAGCTCGACGTTCGTCGCTTCGATCGACCGGCCGGCCCACTGATGCGCGAACGGCCGCAGGTACACGACCCGCACGTTGCGCTCGCGCACGCCGAGGTCGTAACGCTGCACGATCTCGTCGGGCCGCAGCTTGTCGAGCTCGAGCTTGGAGATCGCCTGCACGCGCACCGTCTGGTACGGCAAGTCTTTCGCCAGCGACTCGTTGCCGGCTTGGTCTTGCTTGGGGTCGTAGGTCTCGATCGTGCCGAAGTCGAGCCCCAGCCGGCGCATCGCGTTCGCGGCCGCGTCGATGTTGTCGGGATAACCCAGCACCTGGTTGCGCAAGCCGAAGAACACGACGGTGTGCGCGTGGTTACCGGTCACCGCGTCGTCGAGCAGTGCGTCGATCTGCGGACCGGCGAAGCGTTCGTCGTTCTGCAGCCGCGGCACCAGCGCGAGCCCGAGCTCGCGCGCCAGAGCGATGCGGTCACCCGGCATCCCCAGCCCGACCGTGCCGAAGTAATCGGGCTGCGTGCGGATCGCGTAGACCGCCGGCAACGCCGCGCGCAGCACGCGCACGGCGCGGCGCGAGAACTTCAGCGGCAGCTGGCGCGCGTAGCGCGCGGCGGTCGGCGCGTCGTACGCGACCAGGTAGACTTCGTCGTTGCGGATCCCGTGGACGGCGAGCTTCGCGAACACCGGATCGTGCAGGCCGGTGAGCCGCGCCTGGTCGAGCAGCGCGGTACCGGCGTAGAAGGCGGCGTTCGGCGCGCTCGACACTTGGCCGCCGAGCTCTTCCTGCACCGCCAGCGACGTCAGCCCCGCGCGCCGCAGCGCGATCAGGAACGCGCGCTGGTCGTACGCGTACGAACGTGCCAGCGACTGGAAGTCCTGGTCGTCCATCACGATCTCGACGCGGTTGGCGCGGTGCTCGTGGCGCTCGCGCCGGATCCCGACTTCGAAGCACGCGAGCAAACCGACGATCAGAACGGCCAGCACAAAACGGCGGTACACCGGGCGGCGTCTTCGCCGGGAACGCGCCGGAACCGCTCGCCCGCGAACACCCGGAAAAAACAACATGACCCGCTGTGAAGCGGGCCATGCTGCCGTCGCGTAGCAGGTTGCCCTACTACCGGGTGTGGGCGACGATTGAAATCGCGTTCCGTGAACGCAGGCCCACACTCATCCGGCGACGACGGCTACCATTGGAGTCCTCGTCAGGGATTCCTTGTGCCCACAGTCAACCGGCGTAAAAACTACGTAACCGTGTAGGCTAGGTCGTCCATGCCGGGGGACGCTTGCAGACGAAGGCGTCCATGCCTTCCTGGGCGTCCGCTGAGAGCGCGTTCATCGACATGACCTCCTTGGCATAGGCATATGCCTTGGGTTGATCGAGGTCGATTTGAGCGTAGAACGCCGCCTTCCCGAGGCCCACCACGAACCCGGCCGAGCCGGCGATCAGGGCCGCGAGCTCGTGGGTCTCGGCGGCGAGTCGCTCCGGCTCGACGACCCGGTTGACGAGGCCCCAATCGGCCGCGGTCGCCGCATCGATCGGGCGGCCGGTGAGCAGCATCTCCATCGCGCGCTTGCGGCCGATCGCGCGCGTCAGCGCGACCATCGGGGTGGTGCAGAACAGACCGATCTTCACCCCCGGCGTCGCGAAGGTCGCGTTCGCCGACGCGACCGCGAGGTCGCAGGTCGCGACGAGCTGGCAGCCGGCGGCGGTCGCGACCCCGGCGACCTCGGCGATCACCGGCTGCGGGATCGACTGGATCGTCTCCATCAGCCGCACGCAGGTGTCGAAGGTGAGCCGGTACTCGTCGACGCTGCGGTCGAGCATCTCGCGCAGATCGTGTCCGGCGCTGAACGCCGGCCCGCTGCCGCGCAGGATGACCGCTTTGACGGAACGGTCCGCGCCGAGCGCGTCGAACGCCGCGATCAGCTCGCGCATCACGTCGAGCGACAGGGCATTGCGCTTCTCGGGCCGGTTCAGGGTGACGACGGCGACCGCGCCGGCGGCGGTCTCGACCGTGATGTACCGATACGTCGGCGTGGCGAGCATGAACCACACGACGCCGGGCGGCCGCGGCGAGTTTCGCAGGGGGCCGCTGCCCGGGAGGCGGTTACTTCCCGCGCGGCCAGGGCAGGCCGATCGTGAGCGCGCCGGCCAGCGTGCTGCGGCCGCCGGGGAGGGGACGCTGCTGCTGGAGCAGCAGCCGCGCGTGCGGCGTCACCATCCACTCGCCGTACCAGAGCAGCGCGCGCGTCTCGGCCGGCGCGGCCGACGCGTCTTCGCGGACTCCGACGAAGGCGTGGTCGCCGATCCGCCAGCGCAGCCGCGCGAAGCCGCCGGTCGAGTCGAGCTGCGTACCGGCGCCGTCCGAGTTCGCATCGCTGCCCCACCACTGCTCCGCCAGCAGCTCGAGCCGCCCGCGCCGCGCGTCGATCGACGCGCCGACGCGCGTGTACGGATCCTGGAACGCCGGCGCGCCGCCGACCGCGATCGAGCGCGTCCCTTCGAGCGCGTCGAGCCCCACCTGCAGCCCGGTCCCGACCGGATAGCGCGCGAACAGCCCGACTTCCGGCGCCGCGAACGACTCGACCCGGCCGGTCTCGACCGGCGCGCCGCCGTACGCCGAGCCGCCGCCGTTCGCGAACGACAGCGTCGCCGCGACGCGGCCTTGGCCGACGTCGCGCTCGGCTTCGAGCGCCCAGCGCGGTGTGGCCAGCGTGAGGTCGTTGAGCCCGGCCAGCGTTCCCTCGTAGCCGTAGGTCGTCAGCGTGTCGTTGCGCTGCGACGGCGAGTGGATCAGCGGCAGCTCGATGAGCCCGGCGCGAAATAACACGCCGGTCGTCGCGTCGCCGTACGCGAGGTAGCCCAGGAACAGCGACGACGGACCGCCGGCGCTGCCCAAGCTTTCGTGCACGAACGCTTCGACGCGGCCGACCTCGACCGCGCCGAGCAGCGCGCCGGCCGGTTCGAACCGCCGCGTGCTGTCGGGGCCGGGGTCTTCCTGGTAGCCGATCTGCTCGCGCAGCGCGACGACCGTGGTGCCGAACTTCGGCGCGCCGTCGAGCCGGTAACCACGGTTGCGAAACGCGTTGCCGAACGCGTTGAGCTCGGGCAGCACCGAATGGCACGTCTCGCAGCTGAGATGATAACGCTGCGCGAAGATCGGGATCGCATCGGCGCATCGCGGTGCGCCCGCCAGCGCGAGCGCCGCCAACAGCGCGGGCGCGACCGTGCGCGCGCGCCGCGCGAGCGCGTCACTGAACAACGATCGCTCCCCGCATCGGCGCCGTATAGTGGAAGAAACAGCCGTACAGATACGTGCCGGCCTTGTCGGCGAGCAGCACCTGCGAGCCGTTCCCCGCGCCGAGCGTCCCGCTGCTCCAGCCGCCCGACAGCGTCGTTCCCGACGCGAGCTGCGCCGATGCGTCGAACGGTGATGCGGCCGGAAACGACGTTCCCGACAGCGAGGTCGAGGTGTGGCCGAACGAGTCGACGTTGACGAACCGCACCGTCGCACCGAGCGGGACGGTCGTCACCGCCGGCATGAAGCCGCCGCTCGTTCCGTACGTGGTGGTGGTGACCGTCGACGCGGTGAGCGAGACGTCGATCGTCACCGAGGCGGCCGACGTCGATCCGCCGCCGGCCGGCGGGGCGCCCGGCGTGCAGCCGGCCAGCAAAGTGACGATGACGAGCATCCACGGTCGCACGCGCGCATCGTCGCGGCCGCAGGTGAGACCGCGATGAGACGCCGCGCGCTAGGGCTTCAGAGTTTCTTCAGCCCGCCACGAAGCGCGGCAGCCGCGCGATGAAACAGCTGCGTCCTTCGAGCACGACGTCGCCGCCGTGCGCGCGCGCGATCGCCCGGCAGATCGCGAGACCCAGCCCGCTGCCGCGGTCGTCGTCGTCCGCGCGCACGAACCGTTCGAAGACGCGCTCGCGCAACTCGTCGGGTACGCCGGGCCCGTCGTCCTCGACGCTGAGCACCACCAACCGTTCGTCGTGCGCGACGCCGACGCGCACCCGCCGCTGCGCGTGGCGCGCCGCGTTGTCGACCAAGTTCTCGGTCAAGCGGCGCAGCCGCCGCTCGTCGCCTTCGACCCAGCAGCCGTCCTCGACGCGCAGGTCGTAGTCGACCCCGTCGCGCTGCGACGACTCGACGGTCGTGCGCGCGACCGCGCCGACGTCGACCGGCTCCGAGAGCTTCGGGACGACACGTTCGTCGCGCACCAGCGCCAGCAGGTCGCTGATCGTCCCCGACGCGTCGAGCGCGGTCGCGACGATCCGGTCGAACGCCTCGTCGCGCGCGCCCGGCTCGGCGGCGGCGCGTCCGGTCTGGGCCAGCCCCGCGATCCGCGCCAGCGGCGTGCGCAGCTCGTGCGCCGCCTCGGCCGCGAAGCGCGCCTCGCGCTCGCGCGCGTCGAGCAGCGGACGGACCGAGACCACCGCCAGCACGTACGAGGCAAAACCGGACGCGACCAGCAGCGGCAGGTCGAGCAGCAGCAGCGCGATCGCGTCGCGCCGCAGCGCCGCAGCGTACGCCGCTCGTCCGAGCGCGGTCGCCAGCAGCGGCTCGACCAGATCGTGCTCGCGGCCGGCGAGATACCAGAGCGCCGCCGCGTCGAGCACCGCGAGCAGGACCACCAGCACGCCGAGGTACGACGCGCACAGCCGCGCGACTACGCGTGCAATGAGTAGCCGACTCCCCACACGGTGGCGATGCGGTCGCGCACGCCGGCGGCCGCGAGCTTCTTGCGCACGGCGCTGACATAGACGTCGACGACGTTGCTCGAGCCGTCGAAGTCCTCACCCCACACGCGTTCGAGGATCTGGACGCGCGTGACCGCGATGCCGGCGTTGGCGGCGAGATACTCCAGCAGCCGGAACTCGGTCGCGCCGAGCGCGACCTCGCGGCCTGCGACCCGCACCGCGCGCGCGCCGCGATCGACGACCAGGTCGCCGACCTCGAGCGTCGAGCGGATCGGCAGCGCGCCGCGCCGCAGCAGCGCGCGCAGCCGCGCCAGCAGCTCGTCCTCGACGAACGGCTTGACGAGATAGTCGTCGGCGCCGGCGTCGAGCCCGCGCACGCGGTCCTCGACCGCGTCGCGCGCGGTGAGGAACAGCATCGGCGTCGCGACGCCTTCCGCGCGGGCGCCGCGGCAGATCGCGAACCCGTCGCGGCCCGGCAGCACTACGTCGACGATCGCCGCGTCGTACGTGCCGCGGAGCAGCATGTCGTAGCCGGTCTCGCCGTCGGCCGCCACGTCGACCGCGTAGCGCCGGCGTTCCAGCATGGCACGGATCGCGCCGGCGATCTCGCGCTGGTCTTCGATCACCAGGAGGCGCACGCTCGTCGCTTTCGCCGCGCGCGGGCGCGTCACCGTTGTCTGAAAACTTCCTGAATCGCTTCGCACCGGCGCTTCACGGAGGCTTCAGGGGAGCCGCCTACGGTTGCGCCAGTTCGCTCTCCGGAGAAATCATCAATGATCTCGCGACGTATCACCTTCGGCATGGCAGCCGCGGCGGTCGCTTGCGCCGCGGCGCTCGCGGCGTGCGGTGGCGGCGGCTCCAGCAGCCCCGCGCCGAATCCCAATCCGAATCCGAACCCGACGCAGACCGCGTCGACGCAGCAGGTCGTCACCGAAGCGCTTCCGTCCACGGCGATCGGATCGGTCGTCGATCCGACGTTCGGCATGGTCGCCGGCTTCACGCAGAGCCTGTACTCGCAGACGCTCGCCTTCGCACCGGGCAGCCAGATCATGATCCGCAACGGGCAGACCGGCGTTCCGCACACCTTCGGCGTCGACTCGACGACCAGCTTCGACGCCAACGGGAGCGCGCTCTCGACGACCGCGAGCGGCGGCTCGACGGTCGCGGCCGGCTTCAACACCGGCACGATCAACGGCGGCAGCACGGCCGGACCGTTCACCCTGAGCTCCGGCACGTACTGGATCGGCTGCGCGTACCACTACGTGAGCAACGGCATGCGCACGGTGCTGCAGGTCTCCGCGTCGGCGACCCCGGGCCCGCAGGCGACGGCGCCGCCGGGTAGCTCGACACCACCGCCGGGCGGCGGCGGCATCTACTGATGCGACTGCGCGCGATCGCGACGGCGTTCGTGCTCGCGCTCGCGTGCGGAGCGCCGGCGGCTGCCGGCGCCCCGCGCGACGCGCGCGACGTTCCGCTGGTCGACCAGGACGGCGCGGCCTTCACGCTGCGCGATCTGCGCCGGCCGACGGCGGTGATCTTCGTCGCGACGCGCTGCGGCGACGCGTGCCCGATCGCCGAGGCGCTGTTCGCGCGCCTCTCGGACGAGGTGAGCCGCGCGCACCTCGACGCACGGCTGCTGACGGTCACGCTCGATCCCGTCCACGACGCGCCGATCGTGATGAGCGAGAAGGCGCGCAGCTTCCGCGCCGACGCGCGCATCTGGCGCTGGGCGAGCGGGAAGCCGTCCGACGTCGAACGGCTGCTCGGCGCGTTCAATGTCGAGCGGCTCGACGGCACGTTTCACGGCACGTACGCCTACGTGCTCGACGCGCGCGGCATCCCGACGCGACTCGTCTTGCTCTCGACCGGCGCGGACCGCGAGCTGCTCGGCTACCTCCGTTCGGCCGCCGTTCGGCACGGCTAGCGCCGACGACGCGTTCTGCTCGGGCTACAGCCGGTCGCGCAAGTCGATCGCCAAGGCGCGCAGCGCGGGATCGTCCGCGTCGCGCGCGCAGCGGTCGAACGCGACGCGCGCATCGGCGTTGCGTCCGGCCCGCACCAGCACGGTGCCGAGCGCGAAGCTGGCGCGCGCGTAGCTCGGCGCCAGCGCCAGCGCGAGCTGGAGCTCGGCCCGCGCGGTGTCGTCGCGTCCGGCGCGCAGCTCGACCAGCGCCAGATCGTAGTGCGCGGTCGCGTAGCTCGGATCGGCGTCGATCAGCGCGCGGAAGTCGTCGCGCGCGGTCGCGAGGTCGCCGGCGCGCAGCGCCGCCAGCCCACGGCCGTAGCGGGCCAGAACTGCCCCCGGCGCGAGCGCCAGATACCGGTCGGCAGCCCGGCGCGCCGCGGTCAGATCGCCGCGCCGCAGCTCGACCGCGACGAGGTTCGCGGCGGCTGCGGCGAAACGCGGATCACGATGGAGCGCTTCTGCGAGCAGCGCAACGGCCGCGTCGTCCCGTCCCAGGTGCGTCTCCGCCAGCGCCAGGTCGTAGCGCGCCGACGAGCCCTTGGGCTCGGGCGGATCGAGCGCGACGACGCGCCGGAACTCGGTCGCCGCCGCACTCCAGTCGGCGCGCTCCTCGGCCGCGACCCCGCGCATGAAGCGCTCGTGCACTTCGCGCGCGTTCGCGCGGGCGACCAGCGCGGCGGGATCGGTCGAACGCGGCTCGGGGGTCGGCGCGGAATAGGTTTGGGCCGCCGCGGCGGCGGTCGCGGCGGCGAACGTCAGCAGCGACGCGGCGGCGAACCAGCGGCGCATCTCAGTCGCGCGGCAGGCCGGCGGCGGTCGCGGTGCGCGCGGTGGCGGCCCGTTCGGGGGCGCAGTCCCAGCCGGTGCGGCCGCTCTCGGTGATGGGGCCGAGCAGCGCGGGGGGCGCGCTGACGGGCAGCGTGGCCGGATCGGCGAGCAGCGTCGCGGCGCCCACGGCGGCGCCGGCGCACGCGCCGAGCGCGAGCGCGCCCGCGATCGTCCAGCGCAGGAGCTGCCCCATACCGGCGATCGTACCCCGCGCACGTGAAGCATTCCTGAAGCTGGCGCTGGCGGCCGGTCTGCTGCTGGTGCCGGCCACCGCGCGGGCCGACGAGCTGCTGGTCGGCGCGTTGCGCGATCAGGACGGCGCAGCCGTCGCCGGTGCGTCGGTGAGCGCGCTCGACGCGCGCGGCGCGGTGCTGGCGCGCGACCGCTCGGCTTCCGACGGCACCTTCGCGCTGTCGACTACGACTCACCCGACGACAGTGCTGATTGCGGCGGCGTACTCCGACCCGCTCCGCGTCGCGGTCCCGGCGGCCGGCGGTCCAGTCGTCGTGGTCGTCCGCCGGCATCGCGCGGCGGATCTGGTGCCGGCGCCGGCGGACGTCGCGGCGCTTCCGGCCGGCGACCTCGGCGCGGTCGCGGAGGTTGCCCCGTACCGGGTCGCGTTTCCGGGCTCGGTCAGCGATCGCTGGCTCGACTTCGGGCGCGGCGGCACCACCGTCGAAGGGCTGCCGTTCTACCGGCTCGGCGACGGCGCCGACGCGACGAGCCTATTGCCGGCGCACGCGTTCGGCGCGATCGGCGTGACCGATCCGCTCGCGGCGCCGTGGTACGGCGACCGCGCCGGCGGCGGGATCGTCGACGCCCGCCTGTTCGACCGAACCGACGCGCAGCGCATCACCGATCGCGACGCCGCGCTGTCGTTCGGCAACGATCCGGCCGGACTGCTCGCGACGTCGTGGGACGCCGACGGCATGCGTCAGCTCGTCGCCGCGCGCGGCGGCGGCGCGCTCGGGCCGGTGCAGGCGACCGCGATCGCGCTGGTCGGCAACGCACCGGGTTCGAGCTATGCCGGCGCCGGGCTGCTGCTGCGCACGGCGACACAGCGCACCGATCTGGCCGCGCGCTTCGACCTCACCTCGTCCGACGCCGACGCCCTCGCGCGCACGACCGACGACGGCAGCGTCGCCGATGCGATCGTCGACGCATCGGGGCGCGGGCCTGATGCGATCGCGTTGCGCCTGCGCTGGCGCGACGAGCGCGGCGCGCTCGGCGACCAAGCGTCGGAGCACCGCGACGGCGCGCTGGTGCTCGGCACGACGCGCGGCGACGCGGTGCGAGTCAGCGCGACGGTCGCGCTCGACTACGGCGCCGACCTGCCGTACGAAGCGCCGGCGAGCAGCGCGTTCGCGCTGCTGCCGTCGCTGACGGCCGACGCCGCGCTCGGCGACGCGCTGACGCTGCACGCAGGTCTCGGCGACTCGACGCTGGGCACCCCGGGCCTTGCGCTGGCACGCTCGTCGCTCGGCGAGCTCGGGCTCGCCTACGACGACCGGCACCGCCTGCGCGCGGAGGTCCTGGCCTACGCGCAGGGTGATGCGAATCCGACCGGACTGAACCGCGGGCTCGGCTTCTCGCTCGGCTGGGAGATCGCGCCGCGCCTTTCGCTGCGCGCGTGGTCGCTGCGCGACGTCGAAGGTTTCGAGGGCACCGCGCCGGTCTATCCGGGCGGTCCGCTGGAGACCGTCGTCAGCTCGAGCCGCTTCGACCGCGACTTGGTGTGGCTGACGTGGGACGCCCCGGCGCGCTTCGACCTGCTGCTGCGCGAAGGCGCGCTCGAAGGAAACGTGCGCCTGCCGGTTGCGGAGCGCTACGCGCTGACCTTCGGCTCGTACCGCCGCCCGAACGGCACGCGCACGTTCTCGGCCGGCGTGGTGCGCCGATAGGCTGACGGCTCGGGCGGGTACGTGGCTCGGGATATGTCACGACTCGTCGCCGCGCTCGCGGCCTTCATGCTCGCCGTACCGGTCGCCGTCGCGGCGCAGGGCGCCGGCATCACGGTGACCGTCAACGGCTCGCCGGTCGCCTTCGACCAGCCTCCGGTCGAACGCGTCGGTCGCGTCTACGTGCCGCTGCGCGGCGTGTTCGAGCAGCTCGGCGCGACCGTCGTGTACGACAACGGCACGATCCAGGCGACGCGCGGCTCGACGACCCTCTCGCTGCAGATCGGCTCGACCAGCGCGATCGTCAACGGCACGCAGACCGCGCTCGACTCGCCGCCGTTCCTCATCGGCGCGCGGACGCTGGTTCCGCTGCGCTTCATCGCGCAGGCACTCGGCGCGACCGTCGACTACAACGGCAACACGCGCACGGTCGCGATCGGCTCGCCGGCCGGCCCGCGGGTCGTCGTAACCCCGCCGCCGGCGCCCGCCCCGCCGCCGCCTCCACCGCCGCCGCCGGCGCAGCACTTGATTCGCATCGAGCCCGATCGCGACGCGACCGTCGCCGGCGCGCGGCCGCAGATCGCGGGGACGTTCCCGGTCGCGGTCGATCCGAACGACGTGCGCGTGCGGCTCGACGACCGCGACGTGACGCCGAACGCCTACGTGTCGGCGCGCGCCTTCTCGTACGATCCGCAGTTCGATCTGCCCTACGGCTCGCACCATGTCTCGGTGCGCGCGCCGGGCGTCGAAGAGTCGTGGACGTTCACCAACGTCGCCGCGACCAACCCGAACTTCTTGACCAACCTCGCTCCGGCGAACGGGACCGTCGTGCCCGAAGAGCTCGTCGTGAGCGGCACGACGCGCGCGGCTTCGCGCGTTCAGATCGTCGCGACGACGAACCTCGCGGTCGGCTTCAACGAGTCGGGTCAGAACACGGTGGTCGTCGACACGGTCGCCGGACCCGACGGGCACTTCGCACGGCCGCTGCACGTGCCGGGCTTCGGCTTCGGCGGCGTCGACGTGCGGATCACCTCGACCGCTCCCGACGGCGCGATCGTGGTGCGAACGCTGCGGTTACGCCTCACGCCGCACTGAGGGGTCCATCACCAGGAGCGCGCCGTGCCGCCGTTGCAGCGGGCGGCGCGGCGCGCGCCCCTGCGCGAGATCGGCGACGACCTCGCCGACCTCGCCGGCGGTGATCCAGTCAGGCTGCGCGATCGACTCCCACTCGCGCGTGCGAACCGGACCGTTGACGACCAGCTCGACGACGTCGACCTCACGGCCGGCGAGCTCGGCGGCCAGCGCGCGGGTGAGCATCAGCTGGGCCGCAGCCGCGATCGAGACGAGGCTGGAGCCGGCGACCGGAGCGAACGCTGCGCCGCCGCCGATCCCGATGTAGCGGCCGCCGGGCGCGCGCAGCAGTTCGGGGACGAACACCAGCGCGAACGCGACGTGCGTGTCGAGCATCTCGGTGCGCACCGACTCCCATGTCACCGGATCGACGTCGAGCAGCGCGCCGGTCCACCAGCCGCCGAGCGACGGAATCGCGACGTCGAGCGCGCCGTACTCGGCGCGAATCTGTGCCGCGATCTGCGCGGCGTCGCGCGGCTCGCCGGCGTTCCCGACGATCCCGATCAGCCGCGCCGCATCGGCCGCGTCGCCGAGGTAGTCGCGCAGCTGCGCGAGCCGCGCGGCGTGGCGCGAGGTGACGATGACGCGCAGATCGTCCTCGGCGAGCAGCGCGCGCACGATCCCTTCGCCGACGCCGCCCGCACCCCCGGCGACCAGCACGTTGCGCACGCTAGTCGTTCATCGCGCGCAGATAATGGCGGTCGAACGCCGCCAGCAGCCCTTCGCCATTGGCGTACGGGCCGGGCGTGTACGCGCGCGAGCCGACGCCGGCGTGGGTCAGCTCGTTGATGCGCCAGTCCTGGCGGTTGGTGAGGTCCCAGAAGTCGACCGCGTCGGACGGATCGAAATCCGGCTCCGCCATCGCGGCCGAGTCGAAGAGCCAGCTGCACGCGACGCGCGTGCGGTTCGCGTCGAGCGGCGTCACGACGTGCGCCAGCACGTAGTCGGGGTGCAGGCTCAGCAGCAGCGACGGAAAGATCGTGTAGTAGTACACGCGCTCGCGCTCGTCGGCCGACAGACTCAACAGCGGCGGCCGTTCGGTGGTGCCGGACTGCGTGAGGCTCGTCGCGGTGCGCCGCAGTTCGGAGTAGCCACCCAGGAACGGGCCTTCGTGCAGATCGTTACGGCCGCTGTCCGATGGTGAGAGCGCGTCGAGCTGCGGGTGCAGCAACGGGCAGTGGTAGCACTCCGAGTAGTTCTGGAACACCAGCTTCCAGTTGCATGCCAGGTCGTAGGCGATCGTGCGCGCGGTGCGCAGCGCGCCGGGATTCCAGGCGGCAAAGCGGCCGATCAGCGGCGCGAACGCGGTCGCGAACGGCTCGGGCCGTTCGGCAACCGACACGAAGACGAAGCCGGCCAACTGCGCGACGTGGGCTTCGCGCAGCGGGTAGTCGGCGCGGTGGAATCCCGGCACGTCGGCCATGGTGCGCGCGGCCAGCAGCGCGCCGTCGAGCCCGTACGTCCAGGCGTGGTACGGGCACTGCATCGAGCCGCTGAACCGGCCCGCCGCCTCGGTGCAGATGCGCGTCCCGCGGTGGCGGCAGACGTTGTAGAACGCGCGCACGCGCGCGTCGGCGCCGCGCACGACGATCAGGCTCTCACCGGCGACCTCGGCGGTAACGAAGTCGCCGGCACGTTCGAGCTGCTCGTCGCGCGCGACGCAGATCCAGTCGCGACCGAAGATGCGCTCGCGCTCGCGCGCGAAGACGTCGGGCGAACGGTACCAGACGCCGTCGAGGGTGCGGTCGCCGTCGCGCACCCGCGCGCGGGTGAACTCGGTCAGCGGCCGTTCCACGACTGGAACGGAACGATCGGCTTGCCGTGCGCGACGTTGCCGGGATACACGATCACCTGCTTGCCGTTCTGCCACTGCAGGATGTACGACGTGTAGCCGAGTTGGATCCCGGTGCGCGGATCGATCCGCCAGGTGCCGATCAGCGTCGAGACGCGGACCGCGGCGATCGCGTCGCGCAGCTTGTCGTGGTCGAGCCCGCCGGCGCGCTTGACCGCCGCGGCGAGCACCTCGAGCGCCGAGTAGTTGCTGGCGGCGTGGTAGTCGGGATCGCGGTGGAACGCCGCCCGGTAGGCGCTCTTGAACTGCGCGTTCTCCTTCGACGGGTTGTCGGGGTCCCAGGCCGTCACCGAGAAGATGCCGTTGACGTCCTTGCCGGCGCTGTCGACGTAGCGCGGATCGGACGCGCCGACCGCTTCGTAGAACATCTTGGGCGCGTAGTTCGACTGTTTGAGCTGGCGCAGCACGCCGATCGCGTCGTTCGGAAACGCCATCGCCAGCAGCACGTCGGGGTTGGCCGACTTCACCTTCTCGATCACCGACGCGAAGTCGTTCGCGCGCGCCGGATAGAACTCGCTGTAGACGATCGACTGGCCGAACCCGCGCGCGAGCTCGGGGACCGCGTCGACGAGTGAGTGGCCGAAGGCCGTGTCAGGGCCGATCAGCGCGAGCTTGCGCAGCCCGTGATCTTTCGCGATCGACATGACGCCGTACAGGTAGGTCTGCACCGGCCCGAGGCCTTGGAAGATGTAGCTGAAGCCGCGGTGGAACATCGCGACGTCGGCCGTCTCGGGGCAGATCATCGGCATCTTGTAGCGCTCCGCGACGTTCGCCGCCGGCGCGGTGATCGCGGTGCCGTAGGGCCCCATGATCACGTCGACCTTGTCCTCGTTGATCAGCCGCTCGTAGAGCCGCACCCCGGTCGCCGGATCGCTCTGGTCGTCGTAGTACTTGAGCACCAGCTGGCGGCCCATCAGCCCGCCCTTGGCGTTCTGCTGGTTGATCCAGAGCTGGTAGCCCTCCAGCGAGTACTTGCCGCCGTCGGCGAAGATGCCGGTGAGCGACAGCGATGCGCCGATAACGATCGGCGCGGGTGCCTGCGCCTGCGCCGGCCGGAGCGCGCCGCCCGGCGCCGCCAGCAGCGCCGCCGCCGCGAACGTGGCGAACGAGCCGCGAGTGAACCGCTGGAACGTGGTCATAGCACCTCTCCCAAGAATCGGCGTTTGACGTCGGCGTTTCCGCGAACGGTGGCCGCGGCGCCTTCCATGACGGTCTTGCCTTCGGACAAGACGTACGCCCGGGCGGCGAGCTCGAGCGCCTGCACCGCGTTCTGCTCGACCAGCACCACCGCGACGCCGTCGCGGTTGATCGCGCGCACCAGCTCGAAGATCTCGAGCGTCGTCTTCGGCGCGAGGCCCAGCGACGGCTCGTCCATCAGCAGCAGCCGCGGCTGCGACATCAGCGCCCGCGCGATCGCGACGACCTGCTGCTGGCCGCCGGACAGCGCGCCGGCGCGGAGGCTTCGCAGCGGCCCCAGCAGCGGAAACCGCTCGTAGCTCTCGCGCAGCCGGCGCGCCGCGCCCTGCCGCGCCCGCTCGGCGTGCGCGCCGACGAGCAGGTTCTCTTCCACCGTCATCTCGGCGAACAGGTTGCGGCCTTCAGGGACGAGCGCGATCCCGCGTTCGACGACGTCGCCCGCGGCGCGGCCGTCGATCCGCTCGCCGTCGAACACGATCGTCCCGGCGGTCGGGCGCACGATTCCGGCGATACTCTTGAGCGTGGTCGACTTGCCGGCGCCGTTGGCGCCGATGACGGTGACGATCTCGCCGGGCTCGACCGCGAACGAGACGCCGTGCAGGGCCCTGAACTCGCCGTAGCCGGCTTCGAGCGCGTCGACCGCGAGGAGAGCCTGCCCTGAGGTTCTCGAAGCTCCGTCCTGAGGCTCTCGAAGGAGGCTCACGGCGCGGCGACCGGCGCGCCGAGGTACGCTTCGATGACGGCCGGGTCGTTTTGGATCGTCCGCGGATCGCCTTGCGCGATCAGCCGGCCGGCATCGAGCACGGCGATGCGGTGCGAGACGCGCATCACCAGCCGCATCACGTGCTCGATCCCGCACACGGCGGCAATCCCGCGTCCGCTCAGCTCGAGCACGAACTCGGCCATCCCGTCCATCTCGGCCGGCGTGAGCCCGGCCATCACCTCGTCGAGCAGCAGCAGCCGCGGGCGCAGCGCGAGCGCGCGCGCGACTTCCAGCCGTTTGCGCTGCGTCAAAGTCAGCTCGGACGCGAAGCGGTTCGCCAGCGGCGCCAGGCCGACGAACTCGACGATCTCGCGCGCGTCGCGCCGCGCCCGGTCGAGCCCGCGCACGTGGACGAGCGCGCCGACGGCGACATTGTCGACCACGCTCAGCCGCGCGAACGGCCGCACGATCTGGTAGGTGCGCGCGATCCCGGCTTTCGCGATGCGGTGCGGCGCGCGCCCGACGATCGACGCGCCGGCGAAGCGTACGTCGCCAGCGTCGGGCCGCAGCACGCCGCTGATCACGTTGAACAACGTGGTCTTGCCGGCGCCGTTCGGGCCGATCAGCGAGAAGATCTCGCCCTCGCGCACCTCGAGCGAGACGTCGCGCAGTGCCTGCACGCCGCCGAATGCGCGCGCAACGCCGTCGACCTCGAGCAACGCGGCACCCGTGCTCGGCACGCTGGTCACCGCGCACGCAACCGCGCGGCGACGGCGGGGACGATCCCGCGCGGCAGCGCCAGCAGCAGCGCGACCAGCAGCCCGCCGAACAGCATCAGGTAGATCTGCGGGAACTTCGCCCACAGCGCTTCGGAGATCTGGGTCATCACGACGCCGCCGACCAGCGGCCCCCAGACCGTGCCGACGCCGCCCAGGATCGCCATCACGATCGACTGCAGGTCGAGCCGCGACGAGAACGCCGCGTCGGGCTCGATGTAGGTGAGCACCAGCGCGTAGCCGCCGCCGAGCAGCCCCGGGATCAGCGCGCTCAGCCCGAAGGCGGTGATCTTGGCGCGGGTGACGTCGACGCCCAGCGTGCCGGCGACTTGCTCGTCCTCGCGCAACGCCTGCAGTCGCAGTCCGAACGCGCTGCGGTCGATCCACGCCGTCAGCGCGACGGCGCCCACGCACACCGCGAGCGTCCAGTAATAGACGCCGGTCAAGCTCGAGCCGGGCGGCAGGAACAGTCCCGCGCCGCTGCCGGTCGCCGGGATCGCGGTGACGACGACGCGCACCATCTGCGCCATCCCGAACATCCCCATCGCGAAGAACGGTCCGCGCAGCCGCAGCATCACGTAACCCAGCGGCAGCGCGAGCGCGCAGGCGACGACCCCGCCGGCGAGCGCGGCGAGCATCCAGTACCACTGCAGGTCGGCGACGAGCATTCCGGTCACGTACGCGCCGACACCGAAGAACGCGATCTGGCCGAACGAGAAGTAGCCTGCGTAGCCGGAGATGACGTTCCAGCCGTACGCCAGCCCGACGTACAGCACCGTCGTGTAGAGTAGGTTGAGCCAGTATCCGTCGAGCCGCAGCGGCGCGAGCAGCAACGCGACCAGCGCGACCGCGCCGAGCGCGCGCAGCGCAATCTTCACGCGGTGCGCTTTCCGAGCAGTCCGGCCGGCGCGAGCAGCAGCACGACGATGAACAGCAGGTACGGCGCGGCCTCGGCCAGCGTCGCGCCCAGCAGGTAGCTGCTGAACGATTCGGCCAGCCCGAGCACCAGCGCGCCGAGCACCGCACCGGTATAGTTGCCGAGGCCGCCGATCACGACGACCGCGAACGCATTGACCGTGTAGAGCACGCCCTGCTGCGCGTTGACGTTGAACAGAAAGCTGACCAGCGTCCCCGACGCGCACGCGATCGCGGTGCCGGTCGCGAACGCGAGCGTGCGCACGCGGTCGACGTCGATCCCGCAGGCCAGCGCGCCTTCGAGGTGCTGGCTGGTCGCGCGGATCGCACGTCCCAGCCGCGTCGAACGCAGGAACAGCGCGAACCCGGCCGACAGCACCAACGCCGCCGCGAACGCGAGCAACCGCGCCTGCGGGATCGAGATGCCGGCGACCTGATAGGCGCCGGTCAGGAACGGCACCGACACGAACCGGCCGCCGAACAGCGCCAGGCCGCCGCCCGCCAAGAAGTACGACAAGCCGAAGGTCAGCGTCAGCGACGATGCCTCGGCCGACGCGATCTCGCGCGGCAGCCGTCGCAGCAGCAGCCGGTGCACGACCGCGCCGGCGATGAAGCCGGCCACGATCGTGAGCGGCAGCAGCAGCAACGGGTTGATCCCGAACTGGGTGAACGCGTACGCGCACAGCACTGCGGCCAGCACCACGAAGTCGCCGTGCGCGAGATTGACCACCCGCATCACCCCGAAGATGATGTTGAACCCGAGCGCCGACAGCGCCAGCACCCCGCCGAGCAGGATGCCGTTGATCGTGAGCTGGAGGGCGATCACGGCGGCGGCGGTGACGACGACGGATGCGCGTCGAGCCCGGCCAGCCGCGCGAGCGTGAAGAACAGCACGGCGAAGTCGAAGTCTTGCAATCCCATCGCGCGGGTCGCGGTGAGCAGCTCGTTGGCGACCGAGGTAGTCGGCAGCGGAACCTCGACCTCGCGACCGAGCGCGAGCGCCAGGTTGAGGTCCTTCTGCATCATGCCGACGTCGAACCACGCCTTGCGCGGCATGTCGAGAATGAACGGAGCGCGGTAGGCGAGCATCGGCGAGCAGACGACGCCGCCCAGCATGATCTCGAGCGCGACCTCGCGCGCGATCCCGCTCTTCTCGGCCAGCAGCACGCCTTCGCTCACCGCCAGGATCTGCACGGGCAGATTCAGGTTGAGCGCGATCTTCATGACCTTGGCGTGACCGATCTCGCCGACGCGCCGCACGATCGGGCCGATCGCTTCGAGCACCGGCTTCGCACGCTCGAACGCGCCGTCGTCGCCGCCGCACATCGTCAGCAGCTTTCCTTGCCGGATCGTCAGCGGGCTCCCGAGCACCGCCGCGTCGAGCAGCTCGGCACCGGTCGGCGCGACCCGTTCGGCGAGCGCGCGAATCGTCGCCGGCGAGACGGTACTCAGCTCGACCCACACTTTGCCGGCGCCGAGTCCGGCCAGAATACCGTCGTTACCGCCGGCGATCGCTTCGAGCGCGTCGTCGTCGGTCACCATGCTGAGCACGACGTCGCACTCGGCGGCCAGCGTGCGCGGCGAATCGACGGCGCGCATCCCCCGATCGATCAGCGGCTGCGCCTTGGCGCGCGTGCGGTTGTAGCCGATCGGCTGACGGCCGGCGTCGAGCAGCCGCTCCATCATCGCGCCGCCCATCTCGCCCAATCCGACCATGCCGACCGTCATCGCGGCCGACCGCCGAAATCGTAGGCGTTGGCGACGAACAGGTCGTGCGCCGGGAAGCGCGTGATGACGCTCGCACCATCGGCGGTCACCACGATCTCTTCCTCGATCCGCGCAGCCGAGAATCCGTCGGAGGCTGGGCAGTAGGTCTCGAGCGCGAACACCATCCCCTCCTTGATCTCCATCGGGTGGTCGAGCGAGTTGAGCCGGCTGATCACCGGCCGCTCGTGCAGCGCGAGGCCGAGCCCGTGGCCGAACTGCAATCCGAACGCTTCCATCTCGCTGGTGAAGCCGAAGTCCTCGGCCTTCGGCCACACGCGCGCGACGGCGTCGGTCGTGATGCCGGGCCGGATCAGCGCGATCGACGCGTCGATCCACTCGCGCGCACGTTTGTAGGCGTCGCGCTGCGGCGCGGTCGCGAAGCCGACGTTGAACGTGCGGTAGTAGCACGTGCGGTAGCCGTTGAACGCCGACATGATGTCGAAGAAGGCTTGATCGCCCGGCCGGATGAGCCGGTCGGAAAAGTTGTGCGGGTGCGGGTTGCAGCGTTCACCGGAGACGGCGTTGATCGACTCGACGTCGTCGGAACCGAGCTCGTAGAGCTTCTTGGTCGCCAGCGCGACGATCTGGTTCTCGCGGATGCCGGGCTTGAGCGCCTCGACGATGTCTTGGTACGCGCCGTCGACCAGCGCGGCCGACGTGCTCAGCAGCAGGATCTCGTCCCACGACTTGACCTCGCGCGCGTCGTGCATCGTTTGCTGCCCATCACGAACCGTGATTCCTAGTCGCTGCAGCTCGAAGATCAGCGGCAGCTCGGCGATGTCGATCCCGACCGGCGCCTTGTCGACGCCGGCTTCGCGCAACAGCGACGCGATCTCCGCGGCGGCACCGGTGAACAGCCCCGCCTCCGGCGCGATCGCGCCGCGCAAACCCAGCAGCCCGGCATGGATGTGACTGGTCTCCAGCCACGGACAGTACAGCCGGTGGTGCTTAGCCGCCGAGCCGAAGTCCCACACGTGCGGCTCACCGGTCCGCGTCAGCAGCGCGTAGCGCGTCATCTTGTCGCGCGACCATTCCCCGATCGCGGTCGACGTCACGTAGCGGATATTGTTGACGTCGAACAGCAGCAGCGCGCCCAAGTCCGAGGCCTCGAGCGCCGCGCGCGCCCGCCCCAACCGGTACGCCCGCAGCCGGTCGAAGTCGACCCGCTGCTCGAAATCGACGCCCATCGTGCCGGGCGCAGGGATCGGACGTGACTCGCCGGGCGTCATACTCATCTCCTGCGGCCTTTCACGGGGCACTCTATGAGAAAGGTGATAGTTACTGTCCGACGCCCTCTGCGCGTGGATCGAAGACTTCCCTTGCGGCTTGGTCCATCCATCGTTCGACCCGTGCTTCAAGTTCAGACACGGCTTGGACAACTCTCGTCCACTCCTCGACGTCGAACAAAACCCCGACCACCCGGCCGCGTCTCCGTACTCGCACGCGGTGGTACGTCCGAAGACGATCCGAAATCACCGTTCCGGATCTGAACTCGGTGATAGAAACGTCCGCCCCTAGCTGAAATCTATCGAGATACACGTTCGCTAGAGACTACCGCGCCTTGTTAGGCTCGTCAATAATCTAGCTCCGCACGCGCAGCATTGACTCGTAGGTCATCCGAAGCGAGCCACCAGTTCCGAGTTTGAGCTTAGACCCAGCGGAAGGTGCGGGCGCTGACGGCGGTGCCGGCGATCGTCCAGAGGACGAGCACGAGGAGCCACGCGCCGTAGTGCGCGAGCGGAGCGCCGTAGATCGAGACGTCGCGGAACGTGTCGATGAACTGCGTCGACGGCAGCAGGCGCAGCGTCGAACTGACGGCGTGCGGGAAGCGGTCGATCGGGATGTATGCGTCCGACAGGAACGCCAGCGGCACCGTGAGCACGGAGGCGATGTTGTTGGCGCTCTCGGTCGTGCGCGCGAGCGAGCCGACGATCGTGCCGAGCGAGACGAAGGTCGCGGTGCCGAGCAGCAGCACGACCGCGATCTCCCACGGCCGGCCGATGACGTGGACGTGGAACACCAGTCCGCCGACGGCAATCAAGATCACCGCCTGCGCGGCGAGCAGCGTGACGCGGTACGCGACGAGCGCGGCGAAGAACACCGCCGGCGACATCGGCGTCAAGTAGACGCGCCGCAGCAGATGCTTCTCGCGGAACGTCGCCAGCATGACGCCGACGCCCCAGAACCCCGAGCTGAGCACCTGCGCGCCGATGATCCCCGGCACCAGGAAACCGGACGAGCCGGAGTTGGGGCCGGTCGAGAACGCGAACGAGAACAGTACGAGGAAGAACACCGGCATCGCCAGCGTCCAGAAGATCAGCTCGCCGTCGCGCCGGAAGTACCAGACGAAGTTCATCTTCGTCTGGACCGCGAACATCCGTAACGCGTTCACGACGCGGCCTCCAGGATCGTCTCGCCGGTCAGCGCGACGAACGCGTCTTCGAGCGTCGGGCGGTGCATGTCGAGCGAGTCGATCTTCGCGCCCATCGCGTTCGCGCGCGTGACGATCGCCGCCAGCGCGAGGCCCGGCTCGCCGCGCGTCGCGAGCTTCCAGCTCGCGCCGGTCCGTGCCCAGGTGCCGAGCTCCTCGAGCGCGCCGTCGGGCTCGAACCGCTCGCCGGCGATCGAGACGGTCGCGTCGCCGCCGTAGCGCGCGACCAGATCGGGCGGCGCGGCGTCGGCGACGATCCGGCCGCGCTGGACGACGCAGATCCGGTCGCACAGCCGCTCGGCCTCTTCGATGTAGTGCGTCGTCAGCACGATCGTCTTGCCCGCGGCGCGCAGGCGCTCGACCTCCGCCCACATGATGCGGCGGCCGAAGGCGTCCATCCCGGCGCTCGGCTCGTCGAGGAACAACACGTCCGGATCGTGCTGCAGCGCGAGCGCGAGTGCGAGCCGCTGCTGCTCGCCGCCCGACATCTGCGCGATCTGGCGGTCGAGCTTGCCGTCGAGCCCGACGCGCTCGGCCATCTCGGCGACGCGTGGGGCGATCCCGTAGTACGCCGCGTACAGCTCGAGGATCTCGCCGGCTGCAGCTTTCTCGGGCAGCGACGTCGCTTGCAGCTGGACGCCGATCCGCGGCCGCAGCCGCGCGAGGTCGGCGCGGCGGGTCGGGTCGAGGCCCAGCACGCGGACGGTTCCGGCGTTCGGGCGGCCGAGCCCAATGCAGGACTCGAGCGTCGAGGTCTTGCCGGCGCCGTTGCGGCCGAGCAAACCGAAGATCGTTCCGGCGGCGACCGCGAAGCTGACGCCGTCGACCGCGGCGAGCTCACCGTAGCGCCGCACCAGACCGTCGACCACGATCGCATCATCCATCGGGTCGCGTGTTCGCTACCGGACACATGCCGATCTTTTTCGAGCGCCGAGAGCGCGATCACCTCAGCCTTCCATCAGACTCCGGTGATAGCGTGTGCGATTGGGGGCCGAACCGTCGGCACGTGGGTTTGTCGACCTATCCGCGACGCCGACGGCTCGGTCTACCGCTCTCCGAGCAGCGCGGCGTAGGTTTCGTTCGGCGGTCGGGCCGAACGTTGCACGCATGAGCACGGTCGAACCCGTCGCGGCGCGGCTCGCGAAAGGAAAGGCCTTGCGCGGCAAGACACCGCGCACGAGTCACGGCTCCTGGTCGCCGGCCGCGGACCGCGATCCGTTGGCGCTGCTGGCGGCGGCGGCCGAGGACCGGCTCAAGATGCTGCTGTCATTGCGCGACGAGCGGATGGAGCAGACGCCGTTCACCTTCTTCCGCGGCTCGGCGATCATCATGGCGGCCGATCTCGCCCCGACGCCCGTGTCGGGGCTCACCGCCCAGCTCGGCGGCGACGCGCACTGCCTCAACTTCGGCGGCTTCGCGACCCCCGAGCGCAACTTGATCTTCGACCTCAACGACTTCGACGAGACGCTGCCGGGGCCGTGGGAGTGGGACCTCAAGCGGCTCGTCACCAGCGTTTTGCTCGCCGGCCGGCAGAACGGCTTCAAGGACGGACAGTCCGAGATCGCGGTGCTCGCCGCCGCCGAGGCGTACCGCACGCGGATCAACGAGCTCGCGCTGCAGCCTGCGCTCGACACGTTCTACGCCCGAATCGATGCCCAGAAGATTCTCAATGCGGCGCGCGACGCCAGCATTCGGGCGCGCCGCAACCGGATCGCCGACGAGGCCGCGACCGCCTCCGTGCACGCCGCCGTCGACCGCTTCACCGAGGTCGTCGACGGACAGCGACGGTTCAAGGACGAGCCGCCGACGCTGTTCCACGCCGACGAGACCGACCGCGCCGGGTTCGACATCGAGGCGATCTTCGCGCAGTACGCCGAGACCCTGGCGCCCGAGGTGCGCACGCTGTTCGACCGGTACGCGCTGATCGATCACGCGATCAAGGTCGTCGGCGTCGGCAGCGTCGGGACGCGCTGCGGCGTCGCGCTGTTCAGCGCCGGCGACGACGACACGATGATTCTTCAGGTCAAGGAAGCGCGGCGGTCGGTGCTCGAGCCGTACCTCGACCGCTCGGAGTACGCGAACCAGGGGGAGCGCGTCGTGCGGGGCCAGCGCCTGATGCAGTCGGCGAGCGACGTGCTGCTGGGCTGGGCGACGTCGGGCGACCACGACTTCTACGTGCGCCAGTTCAAGGACATGAAGGCGTCGGCCGACCTCGCCGACGCGGACCAGTACCAGCTGCGCGAGTACGCGCACTGGTGCGCTTGGGCGCTGGCGACCGCGCACGCGCGTTCCGGCGACGCCGCACAAATCGCCGGCTACGTCGGTCGGCGCACCACGCTCGATCGCGCGCTGCTCGCCTTCGCGGTGGCCTACGCCGCGCAGGTCGAGAAGGATCACGCCGCTTTTGTCGCGTCGGTCGCGAGCGAGAACGCGGCCAAACCGGCGAGCGGAGCCGGCGCGCCCGTCATCAGCGGCGCTTGAGGGCTTCGAGCTCGTCGAGGCTGCGCGGCCAGTCGGCGCCGAGCAGTCGCGACAGGCTGCGGTCGGCGAGCAGCTTGCCGCCGGTCTGACAGCGCGGACAATAGTTGGTGTCGTTGTCGGCGTAGCGGATGCGCTGCACCGGCGCGCCGCAGACCGGACACGGCTCGCCGAAACGGCCGTGGACGGCCATGTCCTTGCGAAACGCAGTGACCTTCTCGGGAAACCCTGCCTGTGCCTCAGCGGTCAGGCGGTCGATCCACAGGCGCAGTGTCGAACGCGTCGCGTCGTAGAGTCGCTGCCACTGCTCGTCGTTCATCTGCCGCGTCTGCAGCACGGGCGAGAGTTGCGCGGCGTGAAGGATCTCGTCGGAGTACGCGTTGCCGATCCCGCTGACATAGCGCGGATCGGTCAGCGCGCGCTTGAGGGTGTGGTTCTCGGCCGACAGCGCGGCTCGAAACGCCGCGAGGTCGGCAGCGAAGACATCGATCCCGCCGGGATCGATCGCCGCCAGGCTTTCCGCACCACGGAACAGGTGCAGCGACGCGCGCCGCTTCGAGCCGGCCTCGGTGAGCACGAGCGATCCGTCGGCGAAGTCGAACGCCGCCAGCGCGTTGCGCCCCGCGAGCGTGGCGCCCGGAGGACGCCAGTGCAGCCGCCCGGCGATCATCAGATGCAGCACCAGCCACAGGTCGCCGTCGAGCCCGATCGCGATGCGCTTCCCGACGCGGCGCAGCTCCCGCACCACGTGTCCGGCAACGCTCGCGATCGGCGGATCGGCGGTTCGCAGCAGAAACGGGCTGGCGAGCCGAACGCCGAGCAGCGTCCGGCCGACGATCCGCGGCTCGAGCGCGCTGATATAGGCGGAGACGTCCGGCAGCTCCGGCATGCCGCGTTGTTTGCTCCGCGCGCGGGTTTCCTTGCGCCCGTGCCGTCGGCCGCCAAACCGAACAGGTCGGCTCCACGGGGCGTCCAATGGGGGCTATTGCGCCTTTACCGCCGCGATGTGGGCGCCGGGCGCGGGGAGGGCTACCATGCCGGCCGGGATCATCAACGTCGCGATCGTTCTGATCGGGATCTTCATTGCGCTCGCCGTCGTCTGCTCGTGGATCCAGGAGCAGATCGTCGGCATGCTCAAGCTGCGCGGCTCGACGCTCCGGACCGGGCTTTCGAAGCTCGTCTCCGACGATACGGACACCATGAGCGCGCTGACGAATCATCCGCTGATCAAGGCGGCCTGCAAGACCGAAGAGAGCTTCCCGTCGTACATCGAGCCGCGCAACTTCGCGCTCGCGTTCTGGCAAACGGTGAAGACCGCGGCAGCGGTCTCCGCGGCGGCGGGCACGACGTTCACCGACATCTCGAACGGCATCAATGCGTGGAATCCCCCGAACGCGGCGACGCAGCGAGTGAAGCAGTCGGCTGTCGCGCTCTTGACCGAAGCGCAGGGCGACTACGACAAGCTGCTCGCCGCCACCGACGCGTGGTTCGACTCGCAGATGGACCGCGTCAGCGGCTGGTACAAAGCCAACGCGCAGTGGATGCTGCTGATCATCGCGTTCGTGCTGTGTTTCGGCCTGGGCGTCGACACGCTCGACATCGGCCGTCAGCTCTTCGTCGCGCCCGACATCGCGCAAGCGACGTCGACCGCCGTCTCCAATGCAGTTCAGTCGGCGAACGGCGACCAGCAGGCCGGAGCCACGGCCGTGTCCAGCGCGATCGCGAACTCGCAAAGCCTGCAGAACCTGCGGCTGCTGCGCTGGTGGATCCCCGCGGAGACGGCCTCAGCCGCCAACGCGGTCACCGTGACGGCTCCGCCGCCCGTGCCGACGCCGCCGCTGCTGCTCGGCCTCTTCGGGATGCTGCTGTCGACGATCGCCGTCTCGCTCGGCGCCCCGTTCTGGTTCGATCTCCTCAAAGGCATCGTCAACGTGCGCATGGCCGGCAACAAGCCCGACCCGGTCCCATCGCCCTCGTCGAACAGTTCGGACTGACGCACTTCGGCCAAGGCAGCCTATTGCGCGTGCTCTTCGTTGCGGAGGATCTGCTCGCGCGTGTAGCCTTCCCATTCCCAAGGCGTCACGGTGTCGCCGATCAGCTTCTCGAGCAGCGGCCGAAAGGCGAGCTCGCCGTTGTCGCTGTTGGTGAGCGCGATCATGCACGTGCCGCTCTGCGGAAAGCAGATCAGGTAGTTTTCAGCGCCGTCTCCGTGGCCTTCTTTGAAGAAGGCCGGACCGTACGGGGTTTTCGTCAGCAGACCCCAGCCCAGGCCATACGCCAAGCCAGCCTTTTCGCCGTCGTTTCCGGTCGCCTCGTCGAGGGTGGGGAACTCGTGCGCGGAGTGGATCACAATCTGCGGTCGCAACATCTGAGCGCGCGTGACGGGCGCGACGATCCGGTTCGAGAGCAGCGCTTCGGTGAAGCGCGCGAGATCGCGAACCGTCGTCGCCAACGAGCCGGCGGCTCGCGCCCCGACACGATGCGTTGCGCCGATCAGGCCGTTCTTCGCGTCGTACCGTAACGCGGCGTTCTCATCGAACCGAGGCCGCCAGACCATTCCGGTGCTGCTCATGCCGAGCGGCGCGAAGAGGTCGCGCTCCATGGCCGCGTCGAGCGTTTCGCCGAGGCGTTGTTCGATCGCCAGCGAGCGCCGGTACGGTCATGCAGATGAAGACGAGCGGGATGAAGAGTCTACGCATGCGTGCAAGCACGAACTGGGCGATGACGGATTCGAACCGCCGACCTTCTCCGTGTAAAGGAGCTGCTCTCCCGCTGAGCTAATCGCCCGCCGCTCCCGCGCCGTTCGCCGAGCGGGAAGGGCGTCCTTGGGCGGGATATAGGAAGACGGATGCAGCAGCGGCGGATCGCCTTGGACGAGTCGCGGCCGGTCTGGCAGGCGATGCTGATCTTCCTCGTGCCGCTGATGATCAGTAACGTGCTGCAGTCGGCGTCGGCGACGCTCAACAGTATCTACCTTGGGCGGCTGCTCGGCGTGCAGGCACTGGCGGCGGCGTCGGGGCTCTTTCCGATCATCTTCTTCATGATCGCGTTCTTCATCGGGGTCGCCAGCGGCAGCTCGGTGCTCATCGGCCAAGCGTACGGCGCGCACAACGAGGACCGGCTCAAAGCCGTCGCCGGGACGACGCTGACCCTATCGATCGGGCTCGGGGTGATCATCGGCGGCACGGGTTGGTTCTTCATGCCCGCGCTGCTGCATCTCATCGCCACACCGGCCGACGTCTACCCGTTATCGCTCGGCTACGCGCGGGTCGTGTTCCTCGGCCTGCCGATTCTGTTCGTCTACCTTTCCTACACGACGTTCGTGCGCGGCACCGGCGACTCGCGCACGCCGCTGCTCGCGCTGGTGGTGAGCACGGTGCTGGTGCTGGTCTTCACGCCGGCGCTGATCTCCGGCTGGCTCGGACTTCCGCGCCTCGGCGTCACCAGCGCCGCGGTCGCGAACATCTTGGCCAGCACCTTCGCGCTGATCTACATGCTGCTCGCGCTGGCCGCCGAGAAGAACCCGCTGGCGCTCGACCGGTCGATCCTGCGAAAGATGAAGATCGACGTTCCGCTGCTCGGGGCGCTCGTGCGGATCGGGATTCCGACCGGGATCCAAATGGTGATGGTCTCGCTGGCCGAAGTCGCGGTGATCTCGCTGGTCAACCGGTTCGGCTCCTCGGCGACCGCGGCGTACGGTGCGGTCAACCAGATCGTCTCCTACGTTCAGTTCCCGGCCATCTCGATCGGAATGGCTGCGTCGATCTTCGGCGCCCAGTCGATCGGCGCGAAGAAGTTCGACCGGCTGCGCAAGATCGCGCGCGCCGGGATCGGGCTCAACTGGGTGATCGGCGCCGTGCTCGTCGTGCTCGTCTACGTGTTCGACATTCGGATCCTGACGCTGTTCATCACCGATCCCGGCGTGATCGCGACCGCGCACGAGCTGCTCGCGATCACGCTCTGGAGCTACCTGCTGTTCGGGACGTCGAGCGTGCTGTCGGGGTTGATGCGCTCAAGCGGCACGGTCCTGTGGCCGACGATCTTGTCGGTCGTCTCGATCTGGGGCGTCGAAGTACCGGTTGCGTACGCACTCGCACCGCACCTGGGATTGCGCGGCGTGTGGATCGCCTACCCGGTCGCGTTCGCAGCCAGCCTCTGCCTGCAGACCTTCTACTACCGCGTCGTGTGGCGAAAGCAGAAGCTCAACGTGCTGATCGAAGCGCATCGCATCGAGCCGGTAACCACCTGATGGCGAAGGACCCCTCCAAGCCCGACCTCGCATCCTCGTATTCGGCCAACGTCGTGCTGGTCGTGCTGACGCTCTTTCCAGGGCTGATCAACACGAGCGCGGTTGCGCTCGCGAGCCCGGTGATCGGACGCGACCTCGGCGTCGGGCCGAACGTCGCCGCGTCGATCCCGCTGATCAGCGACGCCGCGCTGGCGTTCGGCTGCGTGCTGGCTGCCGAGCTGACGCGCCGGATCGAAGGGCGCACGCTGTACTTCTGGCTGATCGGCGTGTCGGCGCTCAGCTCGCTGGCGAGCGCGCTCGCGCCGTCCTACGGCGTCCTGCTGGCGGCGCACGTCGTGCACGGCCTGGTCGCCGGCATGCTGTTCGTCACCGTGTTGCCGCCGCTGCTGACGAACTTCAAGAGCGACAAGCTCGGCGCGACCGCGAGCGTGATGGTGCCGTGCCTGTTCGGCGCGGCGACGCTGGGACCGGTGACCGGCGGCCTGGTGAGCGAGCCGCAGTTGTGGCGGCTGATGTTCGGCGGCGAGGTGTTCATCGCAATCGCCGCGATGGTGCTGGCGCGCCGCACGCTGGCGCGGCGCGATCCGCAAGGCTCCGATCAGCCCGTCGACTGGTACGCGCTGATCGCGGCGTTCCTCGGCTCGGCGCTCGTCTACGCCGGCATTGCCGGGTTCGCCGGCAATAGTCTGCGCAACCCGCTCGTGAGCATCCCGCTGATCGCGGGGCTGCTGATCTACGCGGCGCTGATCGTCGGCGAAGCGCGCAAAGAGCATCCGCTGGTTCCGGTGCGGAAGCTCGCGACGTCGCTGGCGCTGGTCGGCACGGTCGCGACCGTGATCGGCAGCATGACGTTCAACGCGCTTTCCCAGTCGTTCCAACTCTCGCTGCTGCGGATCGACGGGCTCGACCAGCGCGCTACCGGCCTCGCGTTTTGGCCCGAGTTCCTCGCCGCGATCGCCGCCGGCTACCTTTTCGGCCGCATCGTGACGACGAAGTACGTCGTGCTCAGTGGTGCCGCAGGTTTGGTGTTCATCGCGATTGCGAGCGTCCTCGCGCGCACGCTGGCTCCGGTCGACGGCCTGACGACCGGGGTCCTGTGCGTGATCGGCGGGTTCGGCGCCGGACTGAGCGTCTCACCGGGTCTGTTCCTGGTCGCCCTGTCGTTCGAACGCGCGATGCTCGGCCCCGCGATCGCGCTACTCAACCTCTTCCGTCTGACCGGGGGCTTCATCAGCGCGCCGGGCGTCGAGCACACGATCGGCTCGAGCGCGTCGTCGCAGCTCACGACGCTCGCGCCGGCGATGGACGCGCCGACCGCCGAACGCGTGATGCGCGCGTTCGTGACCGGCCAAGACCTGCCGGCCGGTCAGGCGCTCGGGCCGCTGCGACAGGCGCTGACGAGCGGAATCGACGAGGCGTACTCGATCGTGCTGACGCTCGCAGTGCTCGGCATCATCGCGATCGCGATCCTGTTACTGGCCGGCCACGTGCCGCTGCGCGAGCCCGACCTCGAACAGTTCGACGCCGGCGAACCGGCACTGGAAGTCTCAGGCTTCCACTACTGAGGCTTCGGCAGCGTCGCCGGTCCGTTCCAGCGCTCGAACGCCGCGTCGATCGCGGCTGAGACGCCGCTGCGGAAGTCCGGGCCTTCGTGTACGTGCTCGCCGAGCTGATCGTGCGCGGCGATCACCCGGCCGCTGCAGCCGATCGTCGTCAACCGGATCTCGGCGCGAGTCGCCACCCCGTCGCCCTGCGGCGTCTGCTCCCACCGCAGCGTACCAACCACCAGCCGCGACGCACCGTAGCGCGCGCACATCGCCGGCGCGTCCTTGGTCGCGATCAAGAAGTCGGCCGGCTCGGTCACGACTGTTTCGACACCACGCGCGACGAGGCGCTTGCGCGCCGCTTCGGTCGCGAGCTCGAGGCTCGGATCGGGTTCCGATCCCGGCTGCGCAAACGGCAGCAGCGCGACCTTCGGTCCGATCGTCAGCTTCGGCGCGGGCGTCGCCGTCGCGCCGGGCTGCGCCGTGTCGGGGACGCGCTTCTCGAACAAATCGAGCGCGCGGCCGATCGCCGACGTGACCTCGCGGGCGTCGTTCGGCGTCCCGGCGGCGGTTGGAGCGTCCAGGTCGCCGGAGGCCGAACCCGTCCACGACAGCGAGCCGTTGCAACGCACCAACGACAGCCTCAGGTCGACGCGCGTCGCGAAGTACTGCACGACGTTCACGCCCTCGTTGCGTTGCCGGACGGAGCGCTCCGTGCGCAGTTCCGGAACCATGATGCCCGTCGCGCCGGTCTCCGCGCAGATCCGGCCGGCGTCCGCGACGACGGCGAGGTCGTCGACCGGCGCGATCGGCTTGGCCGTGAACCCGCGGTGTGTCAGCGCGTCGACGAGGTCGCCGGTCGCGTCCGCAGAGCCCGGCGCCTGCTCTTCACCCGGCTGCGCGAACGGCACGACCGCGATCGTCATCGCGGCCGACGCGGGCGTGACGCCGAGGCACAGCGAGAAGGCGGCGACGAAAGCGGCGAACGCAGTCCGTGCGAACGAGGTCATGCCGGCACGTTCGAGCGGCCGACGACCATCACTTTCCGATCCGCCACACGACCGGGATCGCCGAACCGGCGCCGCGGGTCACTGAACGCGCCTTAGCTGCGCCCCGCCGGTCCTCGCGGAAAATGCCTCGCCAGATGTTGGCCGGCGAGGTCGATCCCCGCGATGAGGCCGGCGGTCGGATCGCCGGCACGAAAGTGCTTCTCGACGGTTGCGGCGAGCTCGTTCCAGACGGCTTGGCCGAGCGCTTCGTGCGCGCCGGCGTCGCCGACGACGGCGAACTCGCGCCGTGATGGGACGACGAAGAAGTGCACCGCGTTGGGCTTCCGGCGGCGGAACGCGGCGCCGCGGTGCATCGAGCGCAGCGCCGCGGCGTGGACGTCGCCCTCGACGTGCGGTGAGATGTGCACGGTGATCGGCGCAGTCGTTTCGGCTTCGGCGCGTACGATCGCTTCGCGGACGCGCTGCTGGTCGATGAACCGGTGCAGGTCGTGCTTCACCACGATCCGGTCGCTCCGCCGCCGCCGCCCATGCCGCCTCCGCCCATGAATCCACCGCCTCCGCCGAAGCCGCCGCCGCCCGAAAGGAGCGCGCCGGCGATGAGGCCGCCCCAACCGCCGCCGCTGCTGCCGAGGTAGGGCCCGCTGACGCGCGGCAGCTTCGATATGATCCAGCCGATCAGGACGATGATCAGTAGCGAGAACCCGATACCGATGGCGATGCCGACAGGATCGGCCTGGTCGTCGGAACCGTACGGCTCGAGCGTCGCGACCGGTGCCGGCGTCACGCCTTGCGCGCGCCGTTCGCCGCCGAGCGTGCTGAGGATGACGCCGATGCCGTCGCTCACGGCCGCGTCGGGCTGGCCGGCGAGCATCTTCGGCGCGATCGTGTTGCGGATGATGTCCGACGCCAGCGCGTCGGTCATGGTGCCTTCGAGCCCGTAACCGACTTCGATGCGCGCCTTGCGATCGGTCGGGAACACGAACAGCACGAGGCCGTCGTCGAGGCCCTTGCGGCCCACCTTCCACTTCGTGAAGGCTTTGATCGTCCAGTCTTCGGTCGGCGTGATCCCAGTCGTCGGCGCGACGTAGAGCAGCACCTGATGGCCGGTCGCGCTCTCGTACGCGCGCAGCCGTGCGTTGACCGCCGCGACGGTCTGCGGCTGCAGGATGTGCGCGGTGTCGGTCGCCCACTGGGCCGGTGCGGACGGGACTGCGACCTCGCCGGCGACGGGCGCCGCCGCGACGCAGACCAGCATCAGCAGCGCCGCCGGCCAGCGAGTGAAGCGCATTAGGCTAGAACTTCACCTGTGGCGCGTTCTGCGCGCCGGGCTGCGACTGGAAGTATGACTTCTCGTTGAACTCCGAACCGAACATCCCGGCGATGATGACGGTCGGAAAGGTCTGGCGCGTCGTGTTGAAGGTCTGCGCGACTTGGTTGAAGCGCATCCGCTCGACCGCGATGCGGTTCTCCGAGCCCTCGAGCTGCGATTGGAGGTCGAGGAAGTTCTGACTGGCCTTGAGGTCGGGATAGTTCTCCGCGACCGCGAGCAAGTGGGTCAGCGCCGACGACAGCTGGTCCTGCGCGGCGGCGAACTTGGCGAAGTCGGCCGAGTTGTTCGGGACCGCGTTGCCGAGGTTGAGCTGGCCGACCTTCGAGCGCGCCTCCGCGACCGCGACGTAGGTGCTCTTCTCGAAGTTCGCCGCGCCCTTGACGGTCGCGACCAGGTTCGGGATCAAGTCGGCGCGCCGCTGATAGACGCTCTCGACCTGCGCCCACTGCGACTGCACCGCCTGGTCGAGCGTAACGAGGTGGTTGTAGGTTCCGGCCACCCACATCGCCACCACCAGCACGACGACGATCAGGCCGCCCAATACGATCAGGCCACGATTCATGCGTCGCCCGCTTCACTGTCAGGTCCAATGAGTCCGCTTCGAGGTAACGGAGACCCTCGCAGAGCTCGGCCACCGTCGGGGCCATGAAAACCGACGTCCACCCTTCGAATGGGATCCATCATTCGGCCGCGATTCGTGAAAAATCCTGATACGTCGCCGCCCGTATCGGCCAACTGCGCGATCCCCTCGGCCGCGGGTGGGACGCCACGCTTATGAGAGTTCTTCATAGAGGTATCGATCGGACTTGGTCGTCTTCGGGCGTGCAGCCTGCTCAGGAGGCGAGGCGCTTTGCGGCGTCGCGGAACAGCCGCTGGTCTTCGGGGGCGAACTGCATGGCGGCGAGGAAGTCGTCGACCGAGTAGGCCGGCATCGTGCGCCGCGCGGCGGCGAGGTAGCTGCGCGCTTCCGAATCGCGTCCGCTCAGCGCGAGCGCGTACGCGGCGATGGCACTGATGTGGGCGTGGGCGTTGGGGCGTGACGCGGCTTTGATTCCCCACTCGGCGGCTTCGTCGAAGAGCCCGAGCCGGAGCAACGCCATCGCGCGCGCGCCGAACATGCCGAACAGCAGCGGGTCGAACGGGCTCAGTTGCCGGGAATGATCGGCGGCGGCGATCGCCGCCTGCGGATCCCCGGTTTGCGACTGCACGAAGGCGATCGTGTAGTGCCCGAGGGCGAAGTTCGGACTCAAGCCGACCGCCGTCTGCAGCTCCGTTACCGATTCGCGGTGTTCGCCGCGCAGCCACAGCGCGCGTCCGACCGCCCAGTGCGCGCCAGGGTCGCGGTCGTCGGCCATGATGCTCTGCGCGGCCGCCCGGTACGCGAGATCCACCGCGTGGTCGCGCTCGTCCCAACCGAGGAACGCGTTCTGAAAGTGAGTGAACGACAGGCCGGCGTACGCGCGCGCGAACGTCGGGTCGAGCCGCACGGCGAGCTCGAAGAAGCTCTGGGCGCGGTCGTTGTCGGCCCTGTTGAACCGGTACATGTGCCAGAGTCCACGGTGATGCGCTTCCCAGGCGTCGAGCGAGCTTGGCGGGATCAAGATCGCGCGGTTTCTCTCGTTGGTCTCGATCTCGCTTGCGATCGAAGCGACGATGCTGTCGCCGATCTCGTCGAGGACGGCGAACGTGTCGCCCGTCGCACGATCGAAGGTTTCCGCCCAGATGATGCGCGCCGTGCGCGTCTCGACGAGCTCGACGCTGACGACGATCCGATCCGGGTGCGTTCGGACGGTCCCGGCGGCGACGTACTCCACGTCGAGCAGCCGTCCCGCTTCTTCGGGGGCGACGTGACGCTCGTGCAGTGCGAAGACCGTCCCTTGCGCGATGATGAAGAGGCTGCGCAGCTTCGCCAGCCGCGTGATCACGTCGTGCGCGAGAGCGCCGGCTAGTCCGCCGTGTGCGGTCGCGGCATCTGAACCGTCCGCGAACGGCATCACCGCGATCGACGCACGCCGCGATGCAGGTCGGTCGACGTCGACCTGCCGCGGCACCGCCGCGGGAGATGCGGTACGCTGCTCGCGCGCCGATCGCCACGCCTCGCGCACGGCCGTGGCGTCGAGTCCTTCGGTTTCGAAGTGTCGCAGCGTCGCGGTGAGGTGCTCCTCGCCTTCGCGAAATCGCTGACGCCGGGCGAGAGCGGCGAGCAGCAGCCGGTGCGCCTCGAGATCGAACGGCGCGAGCTGAACCCACGATTCCAGCAGGCCGAGCTCCTCAGCGTCGGTAGCGTGCGGCACCAGCTCGGCGAGCAGCGCGAGTTGGTAGCCGCGAAAGCGCCGGCGCTGCGCGCCCAGCCAGCCGTCGAAGAGCGGGTTGCGATCCATCTCCAGCCCCTCGAGCAGATCGCCGTCGAACAGCTGCAGGAGCTCGCGCGCGCGGTCCGGATCGAGCGCCTCGACGTGCGCGCAGTCGCGCGCAACCTCGTGCGCATCGACGGAAACGTCGCTCAGATCGAGCGTCAACGCGTCGCCCTGCGCGACGACCCGCCGCCGTCCCGGTTCATCGAGCAGTCCGCGTAGTTTCGTCAGGCACCAGCGGAGCTCGCCGCGCGGATCGTTGGGGACGTCCCACAACAGCTCGCAGAGGCGGCCGCGGTTGACCGGATGCTGAGAAAGTGCAAGGTAGGCCAACAGCGCGCGCACTTTGCGCGATGCCGGCAATGGAATCAGGCCGCCGCCGCGCCGGACCGTCAGCGGCCCCAGGACCCGCAGCTCCAGCCTTGCGGCGATTTCCACGCCCGTCACCACGCCGATTCCAACGCGGCCCCGCTACGCTCGGACCGGCAATCGCCAGAACGGAGCACCAGCATGACCGCGCCTTCCACGACCAACCCCAATCCCCCACCCGCCGTCGATCTCGGTGCGCTCAAGACCCGCCAGCAGGGGGCGTGGTCGTCGGGCAACTACGCCGTCGTCGGAACGACGCTGCAGATCGTCGGCGAGGAGCTGTGCGAAGCGCTCGACCTGCGGGCCGGGCAGCGCGTCCTCGACGTCGCGGCCGGCAACGGAAACGTCTCGCTGGCAGCGGCGCGCCGCTGGTGCGAGGTCGTCTCGACCGACTACGTGCCGGCGCTGCTGGAGCGCGGTCGCGAGCGTGCCGCCGCCGACCACTTGAACATCACGTTCCAAGAAGCCGACGCCGAAGCGCTACCGTTCCAAGACGAGAGCTTCGACGCCGTCGTGTCGACCTTCGGCGTCATGTTCACGCCCGACCAAGACCGCGCCGCCGCCGAGCTCGTGCGCGTCTGCAAGCACGGCGGAAAGATCGGGCTGGCGAACTGGACCCCCGACGGCTTCATCGGCAACCTGTTCAAGACGATCGGCAAGCACGTGCCGCCCGCCGCCGGCGCCAAGTCGCCCGCCCTGTGGGGAACACGCGCGCGGCTAGCTGAGTTGTTCGAGCCGCACGGCGCATCGGTCGCGTCCGACGAGCGCGAGTTCGCGTTCCGCTATCGCTCGCCCCAGCACTTTATCGACGTCTTCCGCGAATACTACGGGCCGATGCTCAAAGCGTTCGGCGCGCTGGATCCGTCAGGCCAAGCGGCGCTTCAGACCGATCTGCTCGATCTCATCGGTCGCTTCAACCGCTCCGGCGACGCGACGATGGTGGTCCCCGCCGAATACCTGCAGGTGGTCGTAACGCGCCGCTGACGAGCGCGCTTACTTGCAGAGGTACCGCATCGAGAACGGCGGCCGCCCCGCGACGGGACTGAACCACGCGAAGGTGACGTTCGCGTAGGCGGGGCGGCCGCCCGCGCACATCTGACGTCCGCTCGCAATCACCTTGATGCGCGCGCTGTGCGGCTTCCCTTGCGCGCAATTCGGGGTGCAATCGGTGAACTGCCCGGTGCCGGTCGCGGACGTCGTGTTCGCGCCCCAGTTCGACCACGTCAGACCGTGGGCGAAGAAGTTGCCGTCGCCGCAGGCGAAGACGACCTGCGACGGCCGCACCTGCAGCTTCCCGGTACAGTCCGGCAACACCATGACCGGCGCCGACGACACGTGCTGCGGCGCGAATACTGCTGCCAGCAGTACGATCGACACAGCGATGGGCTTCCCGTAATGCAGCACGTTCACGATTCGTTCTCCTTCGTCGTTATGGGTGCGGCTGCTGCGCCTGCGGCGGCATCGTTTCGTCCGGCAGACTCTTGGCTCTCCCGCCTCCGTAGGAGCCGCGCATCGAGCCCATGTGCGTCTGCGCGACGCAGACGATCTTGCCGGCGCGCTTGGTCACGAGACCGTCGCGCTTATCGCACGCGTGTTTGAACTCGCGATCGCTCTGTCCGCGCTTCTTGCTCAGCAACACGTCAGCACGGCTGGAATCGAACGCGGCAAAGCCGACGACGACTCGACTCGAGCCGGCGGTGGCGTTGTTGCGTTGACCGGTCGTCGATGCCAGGACCTGCGATCCCAGTGCCGCCATCGCGACAAGAAGGACCGCTCCGCGAAAGAGGACGTTCATACGCCGCCCGTTTGACGGCCGACCGCTGCGCACCTCATCGATGCACGCTGAGCCGCGCAGCGGCGTACAGGCCGAAAGGAGGCGGCCGACGCCGCGCGTGAAATCCGCCTTCGGTTTGCTTGATCCGAGGGAGGTTCCGTGCGAGCTCTCGTTTGTCGCGCCATGTCGTTCTGCCCGGCACATCCACCGTCCGGCCACGAACCCGACGCCTCGTGAGCGAGGAGCTTCTCGCGCAGCTGGACGCACGCGGCTACGCGATCATCCCGTCGTTGCTGGACGCGGCGAAGTGCCGCGAGCTCTGTGGCGTGTACGGCGACGATTCCCTGTACCGCAACACGATCGTGATGCAGCGGCACGGCTATGGCCGCGGCGAATACCGCTACTTCGGCTACCCGTTGCCGCCGCTGGTGCAGCAGTTGCGTGAGTCGCTCTACGCGACGCTCGTTCCCGCGGCGAACGCGTGGTCGGAGCGGCTCGGATCGAAGGTGCGCTTCCCGCCCTCGCTGCCGTTGATGCTGGACTTGTGCCACGATGCGGGCCAGCACCGTCCGACCGCGCTGGTGTTGCGCTACCGGGCCGGCGACTACAACGCGCTGCACCAAGACGTCTACGGCGAGGTCGCGTTTCCACTGCAAGCCACGATCTTGCTCAGCGACGTGGCCGACTTCACCGGCGGGGAGTTCGTGCTCGTCGAGGCGCGAGTGCGCAAGCAGAGCGTCGCGCACGTCGTGCAACTGGCCCGGGGTGACTGTATCGTCTTTCCGAACCGGCTGCGGCCGAACGCCGAAGGCGCCCGATCGACGTTCCGTCACGGCGTCGCTGAAGTCCGTAGCGGGGAACGGATCACGCTCGGCATTATCCTCCACGACGCACAGTGAGTTTTTGCACATCGTTCGCGGAAGACGAACTGCGGCTTCGACCTCGAGATCAGTTCATCATCGTTGCGATTCGCCGAAAAACCCGAGCTTCACGGCCATTTCTCGTGACCGAGCTCGCTTACTTGACAATGCAAAAAAGTGGGAGCATGTTTTTATTCTCCGTCAGGGACCTGATCCCACCGTAATCGGGAGAGACCAATGGACGAAGTGCAAGTAGAGCAGCAAAGCTATCAGATGCCGCCGCTCGAGGGCTTTACCGTCGCTCACTTTCTGACCGTAGCCGATCTCAAGCGATCCGCCGAATTCTACAAGACGGTCTTCGGGGGAGACATCGTGAGCATGGGTGACGGGAATGCGCCACCGTACATCAAGATCGCGAACACGTGGCTCATCATCAACGTTGGAGGCGGTCCAACACCTGACAAACCATCCGTGACGCTGCGCCCTCCTCCCGACCCCAATGACATCAGCAGCTTCATGAATATCCGTGTAGCGGATATTCAGGCGTGCTACAAGTTATGGAAGAGCCGGGGAGCGACGTTTCTTACCGAACCTCTAGAAAAGTACGGTGAGACGCGGTGCTACATCCGCGATCCTGACGGTTACATCATCGAGGTTGGGGAAAGCAAAGCCGGATTCACCTACGGATAAGAAGCGGCCACGGGCGCTAATGGTTCTGTCATCGAGGTCGGTCAGACCACCGACGTCACGTGAGCTGGACGTCCGGCCCGGTCGGCAACTCGCGTGGAGATCTGCATGCCGGACGTCCGTCACTCAACCGTTCGGGTAGGTCCCGCGAACGCACCGGCCTCCACTGCTGGCGATCTGGGGAAAGAACGACACCTTCTTCATTCCGCCAGGTGCCGAGGCGTTCAAGCGTGACGTGCCAAACGCCGAAGAAATGACCATTCCTGCATAACAGCCGTCCAAGACGTGCTCTCAAGCGCGGATTGCCCCTGACGTCTACCTGAGGGGCGAGAGATGGTTTGGTTCGTAGAGGCCGAGCGTGTCGCCGCCGGGGAGCTCGAGCGTCGTCACCAAACCCCAGCCTCGGTCGACAACCGGCGTCGCGCTGATTCCCTTCTTCTCGAGCTGCTGGACTGTCGCGGCAATGTCGTCGCAGATCAACCACAGCTCGTGCTCGGGTTCGCCGTCCGACTCATGGACGGCGAATTCGGTCGGCGGCGCCGCGAAGAAGAGCCGCCCGTTTCCCGCGTCGACGTATTTCAGCTCGAGCACGTCCTTGAGGAAATCGTACATCTCCTTGGAGTGCTTCGTGTAGAAGATCGCGTGAACGCCGGTAATCACTCTGTCCCTTTTCTTGCTTCGATTAGCGAAGCGTCGTGATAAAGCTTACCCCGGGGGGCGTGTCGGAGAACCGATAGAGGCTTACTCGGGGCGTACGAGACGCAGTATACACTGTTGAGGCCCGAAGCGTCGAGCCAGATGCCGGCCACTCCGTGCAACGCCCACTCTTGTCTGCTCAGGCGGCAGCAGCAGACGTGCGGCACACGACGACGCGCGGGCGCGAACGCTCGCGTAGCAACGGCGTCGCGGCCGCGACGAGCGCGAGCGCGGCCGTCACCGCCAGGAAGCCGACCTCGAAAGACGTATGGGCGGCGATCACGCCGGTGAGCAGCGACGGGATGCTGTAGCCGGCGTACGCGACCACGAGCAGCCGCGAGAACACGCGAGCTCGCTGTCCGACGCCGACGCGGGCGACGACTGCGAACGCCGCGCCGGAAGCGACGCCGGTCGCACCACCGACGAGGATCGTCGCGAGGACGATGACGCTCCAGTTGTTCGCGTTCGTTCCGGCGACGAGCAGCGCGAGCCCCGCGACGATCGCGGCCGGTCCCCACGTGCCGCCGGCTTGCGGCGACAGCTTGGAGAGCGCGATGCCGGCGATCACCGTCGCGGTCTCGAGCCCGAGGAACGCGAGCGCGCCGACGAGCGGGTTTGCGGCGTGCAACGCGCCGGCGAGATAGGCGGGGACGAGCGAGAGGTACAGCGAGACGCCGGCCCACGCTAGGAAGATCGCCGCCATCGCAAAGCGCAGTCCGCGCCACACGTCGACGTCGGGCAGCGAGATCTCCGTCGGCGCGACGCCGCCGGTATTCGCAGCGGGTCGACCGGCGAAAGCGGGCAGCAACCCTAACGCGGCGAGTCCGAGCGCGAAGATCGGCAGGTACGAGGCGTTCGTTCCGCCGCCGAGGTTGTAGGCAACGGCCGTCAGCACGGGGCCGGTCGAGAGCGCGATCGCGGTGAGGATCGTGAGCGCCTGACCGGCGGGAAGTCGACCGCGCCAGTTCTCCGTGAACGTCGCGGAGATCGCGGCCACCGACAGCGCTGCTCCGACGCCTTGCACCAGACGCGCCACGACCAGGCCAGAGAAACCGTGGGCGACCAGCAGCAGCGCCGTGCCTGCCAGCATCGTGACGAGCCCGGCCGCGACGACGGCGCGGCGCCCGAACCGCTCGGCGGCCCCGCCGAAGAGGAGCAGCACGGGGATCAGGGTGCCGACGTAGACCGCGAACGCCAGTCCGATGTCGGCGGCGCTGAGCCCCCACGAGCGGCGGTACGGCACGAACAGCGCGCTCGTCGCCGTCGAGTTCCCCACGACGGCGATCAGGGTCGCCGCCGCCGCGAGAGCGCGGAACGAGGCCGGAAGGGCGGTGAGGCGTTGCATGCGCTCACCATATCGTGTATACTAACTATTGGGAAGTACGCACCCATTGGTAAGTAAGGAACCCATATATGCCCATCCCCTCGGACCGGACTCTGCCCGCGGTCGGCAACTGCAACGTCGTCACGTGCACCTCGCGCGAAGTCCTCGCGAATCTGGCCACGAAATGGGCGCCGCTGATCCTGCGCCAGCTGGCGACCGGCGAAAAGCGCTACTCCGAGCTGCGCGGCGCGATCGGCGGGATCTCGGAGAAGATGCTCGCCCAGACGCTGCGCGAGCTCGAGCGCGACGGCCTCATCAGCCGCACCAGCTACCCGGTGATTCCGCCTCACGTCGTCTACGCGCTCACCCCGCTCGGAGCTACATGCGCAGCCCACGTCGCGACGCTGCTAGGCTGGATCGAACAGAACGTCCGCGATCTCCGCGAGGCGCGCGCTCGTTATGACGCTGCCTTGCGGTCAGGAACGACCGCGAACCTCGCGTCTTAAGACTTGCCGCCAGCGCCATCAAGGGTGCTTCGTGTCACGCTGCTCCAGCGCTAGATCGACGACTGCGGTGACCGACGTAGTCGTGAGTCTCGCGATCGGGAATGCAAACGTAGCAGCCTCGTAGGCCGCGGGTCATCAGAACGCAATACGTGTTCCAGGCATTTCGTGAATCGAGCATCGACCCGTGTTTTGACCGGGCGGTCGTGCGACGCTGCCAGCTGACCCAACCATGCGTTGTTGCTGCGTCTAACTAGGTCCGGGCCCCAGATGACCCGGCGTTGTCGAACTCGAAGCCCCTGCGCTGTATGAACGCAGCCGAACTGATCGACACCGCCAGGGTCGTTGGCCGATCGCGAATCCTCAACTACACGTTCGAGCTCGGCTACGACGTCTGGCTGACCTTCGTCGGTACGGTGCGTCCCGAGCCCGATATCGCGCGCTTCCGCCGGCGCTCACGACGCTGGTAGTAGTTTCCCTTTGAAGCCATTTGCTTTTGTCGCGCGACTGCGCTCTAGAAGGCGGCCGGTACTCATGATGGCGCAGCCGTGCCTAGGGTTGTCCGAGCTTAGCGGAAGAGAACGTGAATGACGGTCACCTGCGGTTCGGCACGAGACCGGAGTCGCGACCCCTGTGATCAAAGTATGAAAACGTGCCAACATATTATCAGCGGCCCTCGATCGAGCCGAACTTTACCGTAATCTCCGGCCGCCATGTACGTCCGCTTCCGCATCCAGACCTGGTCAAGCGGGAATGGGCGACAATCATCGACGGCTACCGTGACGCGCTGGCACCGCTCTGCACCACGCTTAACGAGCAGTACCGCGCCGGCTTAGACCTCGTCTGCCACGCCAATGCAGAAGCGCAAAGGCGGTTCGTCCCGGGTCAAGGCGTCATCTGGAACGATTCTCCGGAAGATATGCAGGCGATGGGATACTTCGTCGGTCAGAAATCCGCCCAGTTCGCCGTCGAGCAACTCGCACAACTCGTCGTGCAGTTCTGCGATAATGCGCTCGCTACGCTCGCGTTTGACCTGCGGCCGACGAAGGCGCTGAAGGGTGCTGGCCCTGGCGTATCCGGAGGCATTTCCGTTTATCAGCTCCTCGTCGCGTTCGGTAATGCACAACGGCACAGGCATCAGTGGCGCCGCGATCCCCATCAAAAAGACGCGAAGACGAATATCAAGACTCTCGGGAAATTTTTTACTGGAAGCACCGCGATCGACGTCAACCGTGCGTTCGCGGCTCTACTCGCGGAAAACGAGCAGGGCCTTAGAATTCTCGACGCGATTGCGCCCGGCACGTCGGACACGGCGCCAGCGGTAAGCCTCGACGCACTCATCGCGATGCTCCGCGACGTCGGCAATGCGATCATCGACAAGCTGTTTCCGGACTGGCTCAAAGAAGAGAATGAACGCCGGCGTAAACTGCGCGAAGCCCAAGCTTCAGCCCCGAGCCCGCCGGAAGTTACATCACCTGGACGTTAGAGAACGGTGGCAGCAAACGTACTGGGTCGACGATTCGCCACGGTCTTCCCTTAGCCGCAGCAGAACGCCGAACCGTCTTGCGAGACGAACTGGGTCGCCCGCTAATCCGCACTACCAGAAGTCAGCGCCTCCGGCATGGGCCGAAATTTGCCGACTAGCCAACGAATGGCGGCTATAGAGGTTCTAGACACGACTCCACGTCCACTCAAAAGGTTGACACATCAACGCCAAGCCGAGACTAGAGAGGCTCGTTAGCCCTGTCCGCAGCCTGATCGAGATCCTCATCGCCCCGAGAGAGCAGCATAGTGATCGTCCCTTCGACCATTATCACGCAAACGGGAGCGACCGCATTGAATCGCATTGCCATTGTGGAGTCGCCGTCTCGCGTCGTAAACGCGCCACCTGATCCAGCTTGCCAAAGAGGCAGCGCGGCCTCCAGAAGATTGCCTCCGCCGTCCGCAAAAACCACCCAGCGTAGGTCGGTGTCGGTGTCCGCATCCGGAGATACGGTTCTGTCGGCGGCATTGATGTGAAGACTGGGAACGCTCACGCAAAGCTCATCAAATCCCTCACCGAGCAGCGTCACGCGTACACCATCGCCCTCGCTGGCATGGTACTCGCGAATTATCGCGTGGAGCAAAGACGTTTTTCCGCTACCGTGTTCACCACGTATGCAGACGACGCGGCGGCGCACGACGGCGTCTCGGAGGACCTTGTGCGAAAATTCATCCATCGCACCGCACCGAAGATAGTCGTCAAGGGTACGAGGGGGATTCTTCGAAAGCGTCTGGCGAACCGTAGGCGTCGGTAAGGGCGGCAGAGACGCGAAGAGTCGCTTCTCCTGTCCTTCATTGACAGCGCGTGCCAGCAGTTCGTAGGCATCGGTCGCGAGATCGATGATCGGACGCGACGTCAAAACCTTTAAAACCTTTGATCGCGAGCCGAGATCCTTGGTTGCGGATAGAGCTTCTGCGCTAAGCATCATATCGGAACGACGACTGATCCCGGGGACGACCGTCGTCTGATGCGTCGTGCCGACCGTCTCATTGTGGACGTCCGAATGGCGCAACGCGCCGAAAGCTTCAATGAGCTTTTGGCCGTCGACTCGTTTATACCAGCACCGCGCAGATTCTGACGTACACTCCTTCTCCATATAGTTCAACACACATTGGAATGCCGACAGCATCGCTGACAGGTGATACTGTAGCTTTCGAACCAAGGGAAAGCCGCCGGGCGTGAAAGGGCTCAAGCCGCGGGCGACAAGCTCGTCGATCGCTTGGGAGAAATGGCGAATTCCACCCAGGAAGTATTCGGCTTCTTGAAGTTTTTGTCGGATATGTTGGACAGGTGGTTGCCGCAGCATATTGGCACTCCGGGTTCGTCTTGCCGACTTCGCTGGAGGTTAGAGCCATAATGCACGAAAGCCCGGAGAATGCGTATTCCCCGTTGGTTGCGAAACACTCCTTCGAAGGCGGGGAGCGAGCGCCTAAAGGGCGCAGCGCGCGCTTCAGGTGCCGGAGGCCTCGCCGACGTAGCATGCGACTTCGCTGGGCTGAAAGGTGCGCGTTACGACGCGCGCGGTCGCGCGGGATTGAGTGCTTTGAGTCGCGACGGTTGAAATAATTTGGCAGCTACGGAAATATTGACGACCGCCTTATCAACACCGGGACGCGCCGCCTCATCGCCGGTCTTGACTACGTCAAGGCCGATGTGGCTTCCGCCATCGGGCACTGCGGGCGAGCTGGCGGTGGTATGCGGCTGCGGTGGGCAGTGCGTTTCTCGCGCGCGATGTCGAAGCTGCTCGCGGAAGTCGAACGACGCTTCGCGCGCGTCGTGGTGCTGCAGTCGCCGTTCGAGGTCACCAATCGCTCCGTACCGGTCTGGACATGTACAACGCGGACGCGCGTGTTCGCCCGAGAGCCGGTCTCGATCCGAGTGGTCCGCGCTTACTGAGACGCACGCCTGCCCTCGATTGCGCGTTCTCTTACGACTATCGGCCATACGTTTTGCGAGCGAGGGGAGGCTCGACGCATTTCGGACCGACGTCGAGAAGCGCTTCATGGTCTTCCAACGGGAAACGTTGATGTCGCGGTCGACAGCGCAGGTCTGGACCATTTCTTGCATACGATCATCCGGCATGCCGAAGGGGCGCATGTGAGGATCGCCGCCGCGCTCCTCGGTATCGTGTCCGCGCCACGAACAATACGTATGAGGTGCGCGAGATCGCTGACTACGCGCTACGCTCATTCCCTGTCATCTACGAGGAACCGGCGAACGAGTGAAGCACCACCGTTCGCACCTAGCATCGTCTGTCATCAGCGAGCGATAAGCGGTGACTGGCCCGCACGTCTTTCGCCGGCTTGACGGACCGATCAAGCAACGCCGAAAAGCGACACTCATGGTCCCTGTGCTCCGACTCCAGGACGGCGCCATCGTTCTGCTAAGAGCTGCGACAGAACGCAGGTTCTTCTGGTAGCGCCAACGGGAGTCGAACCCGTCTCTCCGCCTTGAAAGGGCGGCGTCCTAACCGATAGACTATGGCGCCCCGTGGACCTTATCACCCTGGGCCCGGCTGGATTCGAACCAGCGCGCGACCAGTTATGAGCCGGCTGCTCTACCGCTGAGCTACGGGCCCGTAGCCCTTACCCCTTCGACGGTGCGGCGAAGGCTTTCTTCCCCGGAGCGTCGCGCGTCTCCCCAGGGCAAGCCGCGGCGCTCCTGGTAGTCGGCGCCGATGAACGCTATTCGGCGGCAGCGACCGTAGTGGCGACCGCGCCCGATCCTGCCAAGGAGCGTCAAATACGGCTCTCCTTCGCGATCTTTTTCGCGCTCATCTCGGCGTTCTTGGTATGGGCGGCCGTCCGGCAGTTCGTCTTCACGCTGAGCGGGCCGGCGACGACGGCGACCGTCACCGGATGCGAGGACTACGTCGTCAACAATCACGTCGACGTCACGTGCTCGGGGTATTGGACGATCGACGGCAAGCAGCAGCACGGCACGGTCATTGGCGTCGATTATCCCGACGTCGGCAAGACCGTCAACGTCCGTATCCACCAGGGCGCTGCCTACTCGCCGAGCCTCCTTTCGCCGATCGTGCTCCTGCTGGTCAGCCTCACCATGACCGGGCTGACGGTGTTCGCGTTTTCTACGCTCCGAACCGGGAGGGCGCAAGCACGGCGATAGGTGCCACTGACGTCCTCCTAATAAATTCGGAGGACTCCCGAAGGAACCTGCGTAACGGACGGGTCCCAATGCGGCGATCTGAGTTCCTCACGTACTTGGCGAGCGTTGCTCCTCTCCATGTGGTGCGAAGCGTTTCGGTCGCGCGCTCAGCAGCAATCAGCGCGCCGATGGACGTGCAGAACAACCGCACCTACCTGACCGCCGGCGTTCAAGGCCCGCACGGTCCGCCGGCGACGCTGCGATGCTGGCTCGACTCCGGAGGCGGCTCCTTCATCATCGGCGAGACGACTGCGCGTGCGCTCGGATACGAGATTCCGGCCGGCAAGCCGGACGGCACGTACGTTCCGATCGAGCTGCCGGCCATCTTTGTCGGTGACGGTCCTGTCCGGCCGTTTCCGGGCACACTCGCGTACATCCGGACGGGTCCGTCGTCCGAAGACCGTATGGGCGCATCTCAGGCCTTCATTCCGCTCGGCCTCTTTCGGTACTATGCCTGCGGAATCGACTATCCGAATCGGACGTTCGCCCTCGATCCGTCGGAGCCGGCCGGAGCGATTCGCGTGCCCGTTTCGATCTCGAAGTCGCTGGGTTTTCCTCGCGTCGACGCGACGGTCTCGGGGAAGACGTTCGGTCTGTTGCTCGACACCGGGGCCGCATGCACGATGCTGTCATCGTCCGTGGTGCAGGCGTTCTTGGAGGCGAACCCGCGCTGGCGTCACGTCGACGGCAGCTATGGAGCTGCAAACATGGTCGGCGGCACGTTCGACGCGGGTAACGTGATGCTGCGCATCCCGGAGCTCGACGTCGGTGCATGTGCGTTCAAGGATCTGGTCGTCGTCTCGAGGCCTGCCGGCGTCTTCGAGACGAAGATGACGCAACTCACGGACGGTGCGGTCGCCGGCGCGCTTGCCGGCAACGCGCTTCGTCACTTTGCGATCGTGGTCGATTTCCCCGCGTCGGCGGTTTCATTTGCGCGAACGAGCGATCCGACGGACACCGAATGGAACCTGGTGCCGCTGTGCTTGACGGCAACCGCCGGCGGCCCGGTCGTTGCCCGCGTCGCAGATTCAGCCGATACAGACTTGAAGCGGTCGGTGCTTGCCGGCGACGTCCTGACCGCGGTCGACGGTGCATCCACCCTGAACGTCCCGCTTCAAGAGGTGTTCGAGCAGCTTTCGGGACCGGCCGGTTCCATCCGTACCTTGACGATACGGCGAGGCGACGCCGTCCTCACCGCCCGCGCGATGGTCGTTCGCATCGTGTAACGCCCCGCGAATGCGTCGCTGACGTACGCAGGCAACGACCCGCATCGCTGAGCGACCGCAATGCGACGACGAACATCGTACCGCTGGACGGCGACGCGATGCTGGCGAAGATCGACGCGCTTCCCTCAGCCGGTGGAGCTACCGGTCGGAGCACGGCGTCCGCCACGTCGGTCCGATGGCGCAGGTTTCTACGCGGCGTTCAAGGTCGGCGAGGACGACAAGCACATCACCTCGATCGACGAGGACGGCGTCGCTCTGGCCGCGATCAAGGCGCTGCACGCGGAGAACGGCCGGCTGCGCCGCGAGCTGGCCGCGCAACGCGCGCACGACCGCCGCGTCGACGCGGAGCTCGCCCGCATCGAGGCCACGCTGAGGAAGTAGATATCAGGTCGCGCCGTAGAGAAAGGTCACGCCGCGCTCGAACATCGCAGACCACGAGCTTTCATCGTGTTTCCCGCCCTGCTGCACGATGCTCTCGACCTGCGCTTTCGCCAGGTATGTCGTCTCGATGTTCCGGACCAGCACGCGAAACATTCCGACCAACCCCGCGTTGAGACGGGCCTGACCTGGGACTTCGTCCGTTCCCATGCTCAGGAAAACCCGACGCGGTCCAGCGGCGAGATCTGCCGTATCCCGCAACAATTGCCCGTTACCGACCTGGAGCGCCGGGCTCTCAACGATCCCCGAGCCGAACAAGTCAGGTCGGTGCAGCAGCGTATAGAGGACGGCGACGGCGCCGTACGATGCGCCGGCCAGAGCCGTATGACTTGGCCCAGGCTGAACGCAATAGTGCGCGTCAACGAAAGGCAGAACTTCATTCCCGAGGAAATCGGGGAATCGCCTGCCGGCCGGCTCCGGCATCGTTGGATAGACCACGACGTCTTTGTATGGCAGATCCTCGTGCATGCGCTGCGCGTCGCCGAGGCTGTCGATGCCGACGACGATCACCGGTTCGATGGAATGGCGCTGCACGAGGCCGGTCATGATCTCGTCGACGTGCCACTCGGCACCATTCGAGGCGGTGCAGACGTCGAAGAGATCTTGGCCGTCCAGTATGTATAACACCGGATATCTTCTGCCGGACTTCGCTCCGTCAGCATAACCGGCCGGGAGCCAAATCCGGAGGTTTCGTACGTTGCCGAAGACATTGCTCTTCAAGGCGCGAATCTCCAGCCGGCCGGTAACCGTTGAGCGACAATGCGTTTGAGCGGTCGCGGCTCTAGCGCTCGACGGAAGCGCCGAGATCAAAACAAGAGCGGCAGCGATCAACCCTTTCATCGACGGTTGATCGCAAGCTGGTTCCGACGAATCATTCCCGCTGATTCCCGCCGATGACGCTGCCCGCCTGGGCGGAACGCGCAGGGGCGTGACTCGCTTGCAGCCAGCTCGAGGAAATCGGGGCTTGACAGGCTCAACAAGGCGCGATACTATTATATAACCAGATGGTTAACAATGTAGGTTGAGGCCGGTGCGTTCATCCACCGACGCGTGACGACGAAAGGCGATGACATGATCGAGGGGATCGATTTGAGCGGATACATGGTCGTAGACGCGCCGCGCGCCATCGCCTTCTATCGAGACGTTCTCGGCCTCGAGCCGGCGAGAATCTATCCTGACGACCGCGGTGCGGAATACGATCTGTCCGACGGAACCACGTTTGGACTCTGGGGCGGCGGCGGGAAAGTGATGCCGTTTCAGTCGAGCAACGGGATCCTGTTCGGTGTCGACGACCTCGACGGCACGATCGCGTCAATCGAAGCACGTGGCGTGCAGGTCCTCATGCGGAACGAAACGCCGCACTGCAACATGGCGATGATCCATGATACCGAAGGCAACTGCGTCTTTCTCCATAAACGCAAGTCGCCGACGGGTTGACGGGAACGGACGGTCTACGTCACCCGCGTGACAACGCGGCGAAGGCGCTCTTGCCCGGATAGCGCGCGACGGTTGGGCCGAGCTCCTCGGCGATCGCCATCAGGCGGTTGTACTTGGCGTTGCGGTCGCTGCGGGCGAGCGAGCCGGTCTTGATCTGGCCGGCCCCGGTGGCGACGGCCAGGTCGGCGATCGTCGTGTCCTCGGTCTCGCCGGAGCGGTGGGAGATCACGCAGCGCATCCCGGCCTTGTGGGCGGCGTCGATTGCGTCGAGCGTCTCGGTCAGCGTTCCGATCTGGTTGACCTTGATGAGGATCGCGTTGGCGCTGCGTTCGCGGATCCCGCGCTCGAGCCGCTCGACGTTGGTGACGAACAGGTCGTCGCCGACGAGCTGCACGCGGTCCCCGATCGTCGCGGTGAGCAGGTTCCAGCCGTCCCAGTCGTCTTCGGCCAGCCCGTCCTCGATCGACACGATCGGGTAGTTCCGGCACAGACCGTCGTACAACGCCACCATCTCGGCGGCGCCGAGCGGGTGATCGTCGGGCTTGTGCGGCCAGTATTTCCCGTCGCGGTAGAACTCGGTCGACGCCGGGTCGAGCGCGATCGCCGCGTCGTCGCCAGGCTTGTAACCCGCCTTCTCGATCGCACGCACCAGCAGCTGTAACGCCTGGTCGATCGTGTCGAGCTGCGGCGCGTAGCCGCCCTCATCGCCGACCAGTGTCTGATGACCCTCGTCGTGCAGAATCTTGCCGAGCGCGTGAAAGATCTCCGACCCGTAGCGCACCGCGTCGGCCATCGTCGGCGCACCGAGCGGGACGACCATCACCTCTTGGAACTGCAGTGCGCCGGCGGCGTGCTTGCCGCCGTTGATGACGTTCATCATCGGCACCGGCAGCGTCGCGGCCGACGGCCCGCCGAGGTAGCGGAACAGCGGCACGCCGAGCGAGACGGCGGCGGCGCGCGCGACGGCGAGCGAGACGCCGAGCAGCGCGTTCGCGCCGAGGTTGGACTTGTTCGGCGTGCCGTCGAGATCGATGATCGCGCGGTCGATCTCGCGCTGCGAGGTCGCGTCCATCCCTTCGATCGCCGGCCCAATGATCTCGTTGACGGCGCCGACCGCCTTGAGCACACCCTTGCCGCCGTAGCGCTTCGGATCGCCGTCGCGCAGCTCGACCGCCTCGTGCGCGCCGGTCGACGCGCCCGACGGCACCATCGCTTCTTCCACCGCGCCGAACGACGTCGCGACCGCGACGGCGACCGTCGGATTGCCGCGCGAGTCGAGGATCTCGCGTGCGCGAACGCTTTCGATCAGCGGCCGGCCGCCGCCGCGCAACGACTCGATCGACATTCTACGCTACCGTCATTCGTTCGACTGCCATGCCGGAACGGCTATACGTGCTGGGCCGTGGCGGACCTCTCGGCCGCAAGGCCGGCAGAACATCTCTGCCGGCCTTTGCCTCCTCGCTGGACGTTGGAGCGCCGTCTAGTGAGCGAGCGCCGGCGAGTCCGCCGTCGCGGCCTTCTCGATGAAGCGCGCGACGACGTCCGGCTCTGAAACGTAGATCGCGTGGCTGCCGGGCGACTCCGCGATCGTCGCTTTCGCGCGCTCCGCCATGAAGTGCTGCGTGGCGGGCGGGATCATCCGGTCAGTCGTGGCGACGAGGTACCAACTGTGCTTCGTCTTCCACGCCGGCTCCGTGACGACGCCGTTGAGCGCCTTGAGTCCCCACGGCACTTGTGAGTTTGCCATGAAGGACGCGACCTCCGGATTCACGTCCGCGGCGAAGGCTTGGGGAAACTTTGCCTTGTCCAGCATCACGAACCCGTTTTGCGGCGGCAGAATCGGCGGCGCCGGTGCACCGGGCACCGGGCGCGCGCTTAGGGTGCCCACCGATTCGCCTTTGTCGGGCGCAAACGCCGTGATGTAGACCAGTCCGGTCACCCGCGGATTGTTGCCGGCCTGCGTCACCACGGCTCCTCCGTACGAGTGCCCGACGAGAAGGACGTCGTTGCCTGCGTTGTCTATGGCGCGATTCGTGACCGCGACGTCGTCCGTCAGGGTGATCGTCGGATTCTGCACGACGATGACGTTGTAACCGTCGGCCTTGAGGATCTTGTAGACCCCCTCCCAGCCCGAACCGTCCACGAATCCGCCGTGAACGAGGACGATACTCTTCTTCTGCGCAGCTGTCACCGGCGTACCTCCCGCTGCGACGAGCGACAGCACGCACGCCCAGACGAACGCTTTGCGAAATAGCATTTTCTCACTCCCGGGGACCAGCGTGCGGCCCCACCCCGTAAGCGTAGGGGAGACGGCAGCGCGCCTGTAGCGACAGTGCGTACACGAAGAGGTACAGTTGAGACGCGGTAGTAGAGCCCTCGCGTGGGAACCACGCACCCGCGACCGTTCGGGGACCTCCTGCGCCAGTACCGAATCGCGGCCGGCCTCACCCAAGAGGTTCTGGCAGAGCGGGCGCAGATGAGCCTCGCGGCGATCGGGAAGCTGGAGCGCGGAGCGCGGCAAAAGCCCTACCGCGCGACGATCGCCCTTCTCGCCGGCGCCCTCGCGCTCTCGGAGGACCATCGCCTCGAGCTCGAGCGCGCGGCTCGCGTACGCCCTTCGTCAACGTCTACGGGGAACGTCGAGACCGCGATCTCGCTTCCGATCCACTTTTCTCGATTCGTAGGCCGAGAGCGCGACCTCAGAAACGTCGCCGCGATACTCGCGAGCCACCGTCTCGTCACGCTCGTCGGCGCAGGTGGGGTCGGCAAGACCAGACTGGCGATCCGCGCGGCCGAGGACTTCATCACCGAATGCCCGCCGAACGAGCAGTTCGACGGCGTTTGGTTCGTCGATCTCTCGTCACTCACGGATGGCACGATGCTCGCGACGGCACTTGGGTCCGCTATCGGCGCGACGCAGTGCCGCACCATCGACGCGCTGGTAGCGCACCAACGGACGCAGCGGTTCCTCTTGGTACTTGATAGTTGCGAGCATGTGTTGGACCCCGTCGCTCATGCGGTCAGCGCCATCATTGCCGGTTGTCCGAACGGACGAATCCTAGCGACGAGCCGTCAAGCGCTTTCCGTCGAGGGCGAGCGCATCTATCGAGTGCCGCCGCTCAGCCTTCCGCCGGATGACACCCTGTCGGCCGAGGCTGCGCTGGACTACGATGCCGTACGGCTGTTCAGCGATCGCGCCGAGGCCACCGACAGCAGATTCGAGTTGCGTGATACGCTCGTCCCGGCGGTCGTGGAGATCTGTCGCCGCGTGGATGGCATCGCGCTTGCGATCGAACTTGCTGCAGCGCGGACGAGCGCCTTTTCTCTCGAGAGTATCGCTCGGCAGATCGGCGATCACCTTTCCATCCTCGACGGCGGCACGCGGACGTCGCTGCCCCGCCACAAGACGATGCACGCCCTCTTCGATTGGAGTTACGAGCTCCTCGACGAGCGCGAGCGCGAGTTGTTCCGGCGCTTGTCGATCTTCGCGAACGGGTTTCGTCTCGAACTCTTGTGCGATCTCTACGCGCCCGATGAACGAGACGCGATCCCTTCGTTACTGGCGTCGCTCGTCGACGAGTCTCTCGTTCAATGCGACATACTCGACGGCCCACGCTACCGGCTGCTCGAGCCGGTCCGTCAGTACGCCGCGGAGAGACGTACCGCGGAGGAGTACGACCGTGCGGCACGAGCGCACGCGCTCGCCCTCCTCGCTGTAGCTGAAGATCTCGACTCGAGGCTGGCGCTCGTTCCCGATCGCGTTTTCCACGACCTGATCGGCAGCGAGCATGAAAACATTCGCGCTGCCGTCGACTGGGCGTTCGGGCCGCGCGGCGACGCGACAATCGGCCAACGCCTGGCCGCATCCAGATCCGCGACCTGGAGCGCGTTTGCCACGGGTGAGGTGCGCGCGTGGCTCCGGTCAGCCGTCGAAGCCTGCGGCGAAGGGACGAGCGAGCACGTGCGAGCGAAGCTGGCACTGAACGCATCGCGAGCTGCGGTCATGTTCGGTCCGTCTTGGAATCCGGACAACGACCCTGAAGCGGGAATCAATGCGAGCCGGCGTGCGCTGGCGCTTCAGGCGCCCGACGATCTTCGCGCGGTTGCGACGGCGCAGTACTGGCTTGGTGCCGCGTTTCGCGACGCAGGGCATCTCGACGAGGCGGAACCTCTCCTCGAACAAGCCCGCACGACCGCTCGCTCCGTCGGCGCGCAAATTGAATACTGTGCAGCGACCACGGCGTTGGGGGGTGCCCGATACGCCGCCGGCGATCTCGAGGCGGCGCTCGCGCTGGCTACGGAAGCGCTGAAGCTCAGCGAGGCCGCGGAATCTGACCGCCTTGCCGCCGATGCGCGAGCGACGCTTGCCGAGATCGAATTCGCTCGCGGGCGCGCAGATACGGCCCTTGCTCTGAATGAAGAGACGATGCGGTTCTTCCGGTCTCGCGTGAATCGCCTGGGCCTTCTCCTGATGCTCGCGAACTCGGCGGGCTATCTCATCGCGTTAGGGCGATTGGAGGAAGCACGAGAGTATGCCGGCGACGCATTGAGGCGCGCGCGTGCGATCGGGATGACGCACGGCGGGTTGTGGGCGATGCAGCACCTCGCGGCGATCACGGTCTACCGCGTCGACGTTGACGATCGTGAACCTGCGCTTCGCCGCGCGGCCTTCATTCTGGGCTTCGTCGACGAAGCGGCGATTCGCCGGGCGATGCCTCGATATGCGAGCGAGCAGCACGAGTACGACGAAATCATCTCCGTCTTACGGGCGGCGTTCGGTCACGAGCAGCTCGAGAAGCTCATGGCGGCGGGAGCGACGTGGTCAGAGGAACGGGCGGTCGCGGAAGCGCTGACGTTCTAACCGTCCGCGACGCCTCGGAGCGCTCCGTCCTTCGCTACTTCGCAGCGATCCAGTCGCCGAGCACGTGCGCGCGCGGGAGCAGCTCGTCGTCGCGGAAGAAAATCTTGACCTCGCGTTCGGCCGAGGCCGGCGAGTCGGACCCGTGCACCAAGTTGCGGCCGACCGTCTGGCCGTAGTCGCCGCGGATCGTCCCGGGACCGGCTGCGATCGGGTTGGTCGCGCCGATCGTCGAGCGGCAGCCTGCGATCGCGTCCTCGCCCTCGATCACCATTGCGACGGTCGGCGTGGCGGTGATGTAGTCGACGAGCCCGGCGAAGAAGCCCTTTCCCTCGTGCTCGGCGTAGTGGCGCTTCGCCTGATCGTTCGTCACCATCATGAGCTTGAGGCCGAGGATCGTGTAGCCGCGCCGTTCGAAGCGCGCGATCACCTCGCCGACGAGTCCGCGTACCACCGCGTCGGGCTTCGCAAGAATCAAGGTTCGTTCGACTGCCATAGCGGAACGGCTATACGTGCCGGACGGTGACGCACCTCTCAGCCGCAGCGCCTTCGACGCGGCGCGCGTGCGCGCGGCGCTCGCCGGAACGCGCTTCGCCGACGTCCGCGCGATGCAAGAGACCGGCAGCACGAACGACGACGCCGCCGCGCTGCTCGGCGATCGGCGCGCCTTCGGTGCGACGTTGGTCGCCGAGTTTCAGACGGCCGGCCGCGGGCGCAAGGCCGGCCGCAGTTGGATCGCGCCGGCCGGCAGCGCGCTGACGTTCACCACGATCCTGCCGGTCCGCGTCGCGGCCGACGCCCTGTGGGCCGTCCCGTTCTGGACCGCGCTGGCGGTCGCCGACGGAGTCGAAGAAGGCTGCGGCGCACGGCTCGACCTCCGCTGGCCCAACGACCTCGACCTCGGCGCCCGCAAAGTCGCCGGGATCCTCTGCACCTCACGCGTCACCGGTTCCGAAGCCGCCGTCGGCTGTGGGGTCGGCCTCAACGTCCGCCGCCCCGACGACGGCGCACCGGCCGCGATCGATCCGCCGCCGGCCTACCTCTCTGATGTCCAACCGCATGCGGCGCGCGAGGACATCCTGGCCGGAATCCTCGGCGCGATGGACGGCTTGGTCGACGTGCTCGATCGCCCCGCCGCCATCGCGCGAGCATGGGAAGAGCGCGCCGGACTACGAGGTCGCAGCTACCGCGTGCGCCTCGACGCCGACGGCACGATCGTCGAAGGCACCGCGATCGGTCTCGATCGCGAAGGCGGCCTGATCCTCGACACGAGCGGACGAGAGCGAGTCGTCCATCTCGCCGACGCGCGCGTCGTTACTTGACCACGCCTCCGAGCGCGACATTCGCTTTGCCGAGCACGGCGATTGCGATGGCTTCCGAAGCGCGCTCGACTGAGAGCGCGAGGTTGGCCGTCGCGTTGACGTGAGCGGGCTTGGGGATCATCTTCGCGACGACGCCGCCGTCCTTGAGCGCCTTGGTGGCGATCATGGTGTCGGCGTTCGACCCGAAGTAGAAGATGACGTCAGGCATAGGTCAGCGTGAGCCGGTGACCAACTCTTCCAGACCGGCGGCGACGTCGTCGAGCTCGTGCACGCGTTCCACCGCCTGCTGCGTTCGCTCCGACATCTCGGTCGCCAGCGTGTCGATCACCACGACGTCGCTGAGGATCTCGGCGTTGAGCGCCGACGCGGTGAGGAGCTTCTCCGACACGCCTTGCACGACCGCGACCGCCGGGCCGTTGCCGACGGCGGGGCGCAGCGAGCCGCTCGTGTCCATGGCGACCTGCATCAGCAAGTCGCCCTGACGCTCGACCGCCGCGCGCGTCTGCGCGACATGATCGCCCGACACCTCGCTGCCCACGATCACCACCGACAGGTCCTGCGCGGCCTTGCGCACTTGACGGCTGCGCTCGACGAGCCGCCGCGCGATCCGCTCGATCATCGGCAGCGCGAGCGCGAGGCCGATCGCGATCCCGACCAAGCCCCACACCAGCAGCGAGACCAGCGTGTGGTTCTGCACTGCGGTGAAGTTGGCCAGCGGAACGCCGAACCAGCGCAGCGCGATCACGTGCATCTGGTCGTCGTACATCGGCTCGACGCGCGCGAGGTACTCGACGCCGCCCTCGCGATCGATGCCGGCCCAGGCTTGGTGCAGCTCCGCGATCGACGACGTCGCACCGTCGTCGACCAGGCGCGTCCCGTCGGGGCGCGTCAGCGAGCTGGAGATCAGCTCGCCCTCGAAGATCACCGCCGCCTTGCCACCCAGCGCGTTCGCCGCGACGTCGACGACGTCGTAAAAATGGTCGACCACGATTCCGCCGTAGACCGCGCCGATCGTGCGCTCGTTGCTGTCGGCGATCGGCGCCGCGGCCACGAGGCCGAGCCCTTCGAGCAGCCCTTCGCGGCCGGGTGTCGTCGACTCGATCTGCGGCTCGAGCTGCTCGGGGACGAGCTCGTCGTGCGGCAGCGTCGCGGCGGTGCTGACGGTCTCGCCGTCGAGCGCGCGCTTCACCAGCGCCGACGCGATCGCCCCGCCCGGCCGCCCGCCGTTGGCGCGCGCGATCACGTGCCCTTGGGTGTCGACCACGGTCAAGAACGACAGGTCACCCTGGCGCGCGATCCCGTTCAGCGTCGCCTGGAGCTTGGCGCTATGCGATGCCGTGTTGCGCTGCACGGCCTCGTTGATCGCCGCCTGCGTGACGAGCAGCTTGACGGTATCGCGTTTCTGGTCGAGGTAGCCGGCGAAGCCGGTCGAACCGCTGGCGACTTGCTGGTTGGCGAGCCGGTTGAGGTCGATCGCCATCGTGTTGCGCGCGGCGATCGCGCTGATCCCGGCCGAGATGACGATGGCGCCGACCAGCGTGCCGATCAGCTTGGTGCGCATACCGAGTCTCATACCGGGGCTCCCTCTGCGGTGGGTTCGTGCTCGCCGGCGCCGTGGCGCCCGAGCTGATCGCCGATCGCGCCGGCGCGTTGCGTCATCTCCTCGACCGAGCCGAGGATCCGCTGCGCCGCCGAGGTCACCTCGGCATTGACGTACGTGAGCACCTCGACCGACGACGCGTTCTGCGTCGAGATCGCGGTGATCGAGTCGAATGCGCTCGACACCGCGCCCGAATGCGTCGCCATCTGGCGCGTCGCTGCGAGGTTGGCCGCGACCGAGCGCGTGATCTCCTCGATCGAGCGGATCACGCGGAACGTGTTCTCCGACATCGAGCGGGTGACCGAGCTGATCTGACCGACCTGACGGTTCGCGTCCATCACCGTCGCGACGATCTCGCGCAGTGCTTCGGACGCGTTGCCGGTCGACGTGACGCTGTCCTCGACGCGCGCGTCGAGCCGGCCCATCGCGCCGGTGACCTGCCCGATCACCGACTGCGTCGAGCCGATGTGCGCGGCGATCTCCTTGGTCGCTGCGACGCTGCCGTCGGCGAGCTTGCGGATCTCCGACGCGACGACGGCGAAGCCGCGGCCGTGCTCGCCGGCGCGCGCCGCTTCGATCGCCGCGTTGAGCGCCAGCAGGTTCGTCTGCTCGGCGATGCCGTCGATTACTTTAACGATGTCGCCGATCTGGTCGGAGTTCGTGCCGAGCCGGCGGATGTCGTCGCCCAGCTCGTCGATCGTCGACCGGATCGTCGCCATCGCGTCGACGATCGTGCGGATCGCGGTCCCGCCGCGGTCGGCGGTCTGCGTCGTCGCGGTCGAGATCGCGAGCAGCGAGTCGACCTGCGCAGCGACCTCCTCGATCGAAGCCGACATCGACGAGACGTCGATCGCGGTCTCGTCGAGCGAACGCGTCTGCTGCTCGGCCGAGCCGGCCAGCTCGGCGATCGCGTCGCTCATCGAGCGCACCGTCAGCTGCGCCCCCAGCACCACCTGCGACTGCTCGACGATCCCGTCCTCGAGTTGCTTCTGAGCGATCGCTCCGCCCTCGATCACCGCCAGCGACGACGAGGCGGTGTCGCGCAAGCCCCCCGCCGCCGACCCCAGCTGCTCGGCGTCTCCGCGCAGCGTCCCGAGGAAGCTCCGCAGCTCGGCCCGCCGGGCGCGTTCCGCCTCGACCGCCGCGTTCGGCAGCGCGAACCCGTTGGCACGGTCGGCCGGGGCCACCGCGAACGGGGCCGGGTCGACCAACGGGCGCAGCAGCCACGTCACGACCGCGCCGGCCGCGAACAGGGCGGCGCAGGCGATCAGCGAGAGGGACGTCGCGCCCGGCCGGGTCGCCACGTAGGCGCCGGCGCCGGCTGCCCCGACGAGCGCGAAGACGACCGCGACCGAACGGACGGGGTGGCGCACCATCCCTCCAAGCATCGGACGTTCGGCCGCCCCGCTTGAGGGCGGTCGGCTGGTTCAGACCGGTTTGTTGGCCCGGCTGCGGCGCTCGCAGCTCTCGCAGAAATGCGAGTGCTTGTTGTCGGTGTCGAAGACCGAGTTCGAGTAGTACATCGCGCAGCGCGCGTTGTAGCAGTGCCGCAGCCCGAGCGCGTGCCCGATCTCGTGTACGCTCTCCTTGAGCAGCCGCTGGAACAGCGCGTTCTCGTCGGGCTGGTCGCCGTAGTACTCGGAACGCAGCCGCTGCAGCGAGACGACGGCGCAGCGCTGCGCTTCGCTCGACGAGCCGAACACGAACTGGTGCGACGTCTTGTAGAGGTCGAAGTCGGTGACGCCCAGGACGAGATCCTCGCGCGTGTCGTACGCCGCCGCGAGGCGCGCGACGAGCGAGCCGAAGAACAGCTGGCCGCGCGTGCTGTTGAGCGCGCTCTTCGGGACCGCCAGCGGCGCGCGGACGACGGCGGTCGCGAGGAACCGCTCTTCCAGGCACAACGCCAGCCGGGTGAGCAATCCTGCGTCGATCGCATTGATCGGAACGATGCTGATCTCGCGCACGGCCGGAGCAACGATTTCTTCGGTGGGGCGTCGAAGGCCTGCGGATGATCGTCGGGATCGGCATCGACCTCGCCGAGGTCGAGCGCTACCACTTCGAGCCGGACGCGCGAGCGTGGTTCGCGCGCAAGGTCTATACGGAAGAAGAGATGGCGTACGCGATGCGCAAGCGGCTGTGGGCTGAACGCTTGGCCGGATTCTTCGCGGCCAAGGAAGCGACGCGCAAGGCGTTCGGCCACGCGATCCCGTGGCGCGCGGTCGGCGTCTCGCACGAGCGCAGCGGAAAGCCGGTGATTCGGCTCTACCGCGGCTACGAACGCCTGCTCGCGGAGCGCGCGGTGCGCGCGATCCACCTGACCATCACGCACACCGCCACGACCGCCGCCGCGGTCGTCGTACTGGAGGGCTAGCAGCGTGCGCGCGGTGACGGCGGCGCAGATGCGCCACATCGACGCGGCGGCGGTCGAACGCGATGGCGAGGTCGCGCTGATGCGCGCCGCCGGCGACGCGATCGCTCAGCTGATCGATCGCTTCGCGCGCGGCGACGGCCCGGTCGTCGCGTTCGCCGGCAACGGCAACAACGGCGGCGACGCCTACGCCGCGCTCGCGTCGTACGCCGGACCGCGCCGCCGCATCGTGTTCGGGGATCCGCACGCCGGCGGCAGCGCTGCGCGCGTCGACGCGCGCGAGCGGGCGCGCGTCGCGGGAGTCGAGGAGCACGAGTTTTCGGGCGACGACCGCGACGAGGACCTGCTCGGTACCGCGTCGTTGTTTCTCGACGGTGTGCTGGGCGTGAACGCGCGCCTTCCGCTCGACGAGCGCAGCGCGCGGCTTGTAGCGGTGATGAACGAGGCTGGTGCGCCGATCCTCGCGCTCGACGTCCCGACCGGCATCGACCCGACCACCGGCGCCGTCGGCGAGCACGTCGTGCGCGCGGTCGCGACGATCGCGCTCGGCCGGCCGAAGCTCGGCTGCCTGGCGGAGACCGCGCGTGACGTCACCGGCGACCTGTGGTGCGCACCGATCGGGATGCGCGACGACGACGCGGACGGCATCGACGATCCGCCCACCGAGGTGATGACGGCGGCCGAGTTCAGCGCGCTGCTGCCGCGACGCGCCGGCGACTCCGACAAGCGCAGCTCCGGCGCGCCGCTGATCGTCGCGGGCTCGACGCAGTTTCCGGGCGCGGCGATCCTGTGCGCGTGGGGCGCTGCGCGCGCAGGCGCCGGGTACGTCACGGTCGCGGCGCCGGAAGGCGCGGCGCCGACGCTGCGCGCGCACCTCGTCGAGCAGGTCGTCGTCACCTACGACGAACGCGACCCGGACGGCGCAGTGAAGACGATCCTCGACCTGACCAACCACTGCTCGAGCATCGGGATCGGTCCCGGCCTCGGTTTGTCGGACGCGTTCGGAACGATCGTCAACGGCGTCGTCGGTGGAACGAAGCTGCCCGTCGTCGCCGACGCCGGCGCGCTGTTCCACCTCGCGAAGCGGCTCGACGCGTATCGCGACGCGAAGCTCGTGCTCACGCCGCACGCCGGCGAGTTCGCCCGGCTCAGCGGCAAGGGAACGATCGCGCCCGGCGCCCGGCTGCGGCGGCTGCGCGCCTTCGTCGACGAGTACGAGATCGCGACGCTGCTCAAGGGTCCCGTGACGCTGATCGGCGGCCGGCACGTCACCTATCTCAACCCGACCGGCACCAACGCGCTGGCGACCGCGGGGACCGGCGACGTCCTCACCGGCGCGATCGCAACGTTGCTGGGACAGGGCTTGGAACCGCTCGACGCGGCTCGAGCGGGCGCATACTGGCACGGCCTCGCCGGGCAGCATGCGCTCGGCGAGCGACGGCGCGGCGTGATCGCGCGCGACGCCGCTGACGCCCTCGGCCCGAGCTCGGACCCCGATCCCGGCGACCCGGAGCTGGTCCACATCGCGACCTAAGTCGGCGGCCGCGAAACCTGGGGGGAACTTGTGAGCCGACCTAGCCGGATTTTGGTAACCTATGACGGTATGGCCAGGGCTCTCTCTCATCCCGTGCGCCGGTTGCTCTTGGCCGCTGTCGCCCTGACGCTGGTCGCGACCGGCTGCGCTCGCACGCAGCGTCCACCTCGTCAGACCGGCAACGCGATCGTCCCGGTCGTGACCGCCGCAGCCGGCACCGTGTCACCCAAGACACTGCTCTCGGGCACGATCGCGCCGCTGCAGAACGTCGGGATCACCTCGACGCTCTCCGAGCCGGCCGATGAGGTGAACGTTCAGGAGGGCGACCGCGTCCGCAAGGGCGAGGTGCTGGCCCAGCTCGACACCGCCGACTTGCGCGCGCAGCTCGCGGCCGACATCGCCGGCGCGCAGAGCAGCCGCGCGAAGGCGACCCAGACCTACGATCAAGCCGGACTGACGATCGCGCAGAACAGCAACACGGTCAACGCGGCGCGCGCCGCCGTTCGCCAGTCGCAGGTGACGCTGTCGAACGACAATCTGACCCTGCAGCGCGACGCGGCGCTGCTCAAGCAAGGCTACATCGCGCAGTCGCAGTACGACCTGCAGGCGACCACGGTCAAGAACGACCAGCAAGCCGTGCAGAGCGCGCAGGTGACGCTGCAGAACGACGTCTCGCAGGTCAAGACCAACGGATCGACGTCGAGCGGGCTGCAGGGCGCCAACGTCGCGGCCGCGCAGGCCGACGTCCAGACCGCGCTCGCCCAGGCCGACCAGGTGCGGGTGCAGATCGCCAAGGCCGCGATCGTCTCGCCGATCGACGGGGTCGTCGTCAACCGCAACCTCAACCCCGGCGAGTTCCCCGGGACGCGCACGATCTTCACCGTGCAGGAGACCGACCACGTGTACGCGGTGCTCAACGGCGCCGGCTCGCAGGTGGTCGGCGTGCGCAACGGCAGCAGCGTCGACGTCACCTCGGACTTGCTGCCCGGGAAGCACACCCGCGGCACCGTCGTCGGCGTGCTCAATGCCGTCCAGCCCGGCACGACCAACTTCGTGCTCAAGGTCCTCATCGACAACGGCCGCAACCTGCTGCGGCCAGGCATGGTCGTCAGCGCGACCGCCTCGCTGCCGGGCGCGAGCGGGATCCGCGTCCCGATCACCGCGTTCCTCGACACCACGAGCTCGTCGCTGCAAGTGGTCCACGACGGGCTCGCGCAAACCGTACACGTCACGATGATCGCCGCCGACGACAAGAACGCGATCGTCACCGGCCTGCCGGCCGGCGCGGTCGTGATCTCGAACGGTCAGCTCGGCCTGGCCGACGGGCAGCGCGTTCAGCCGCAGCGCCAGGTCGCGGAGAAGTAAGCACCGGATGTCGTTGACCGCGCTCTTCGTCCGCCGGCCGACCCTGGTGTTCGTGCTGCTCGCCCTGATGCTGCTGGCCGGCGCGCTGGCGGCGACGACGCTGGTGCAGCAGCAGTTCCCCAACGTCTCGCAGCCGACGATCAGCATCAACGTCAGCGATCCCGGCGCGTCGACGTCGGTGATGCGCGACGCGATCGTCAAGCCGATCGAGGACGCGATCGCCGGTACGCAAGACCTGCAGACGCTCAGCTCCAACATCCAGGCCGGCCAGGCTTCGATCTCGGCCGCCTTCGTGATCACCTCGGATCAGAACACCGACCTGGTGAACACGCAGAAGGCGCTGACCCAGGCCGAGCACAACCTGCCCGACAATCTCCAGCCGCCGACGCTGGCGATCCGTGACCCGTCCGAGGCGGTCGTCGTCACGATCGGCCTGACCTCGTCGAAGCTCACTGCCGGCGAGCTGTCGCTGATCGCGAATGGCCGCATCGTGCCGTTCGTCGAGCAAGTCCCCGACGTCTCGGGCGTGAACGTCGGCGGCAGCGTCACCCCGGCGTACGAGGTCGTCACCGATCCGGCCAAGCTCAACGCCTACGGGCTGACCCTCAACGACGTGATCAACACGGTCGGCTCGAGCAACACGCGCGCCCCGGGCGGCATCGCGTACGAGCAGAACCGCGAGACACAGATCGACATTCGCGGCGACATCGTCACGCCCGACTCGATCCTCGGTCTGCCGATCGCGGCGCCCGCGTCCAACACCACGACGCCGCTGACCGGGCTCGACCCCTGGACCTCGGCGACGCAGGTGCTGCGCGTGCAGGACGTCGCCAGCGTGGTGAGCGGCTTCGAGCCGCGCCGCCAGTACGCGTCGATCAACGGAATCGGCGGCCTGTTCATGCAGATCCAGAAGGCGTCGACCGCGTCCGAGGTCACCGCGTCGGACAACGTACTCAAGGCGCTGCCGCGCATCCGCGCCCAGTTCCCCGACATCAACTTCAACGTCATCAACGTCCAGTCGAAGTACACGGCGCAGCAGATCGACAGCGTCATCCGCACGCTGTGCGAGGGAATCGCGCTGACCGGCATCGTGATGCTGTTCTTCTTGGGCTCGTGGCGCAACGCGATCGTCGTGCTCGTCGCGATCCCGGCCTCGCTGTGCGTCGCGCTGTTCGTCATGAAGCTGATGAACCTGACGATCGACACGATCTCGCTGCTGGGCATGACGCTCGTCGTCGGGATCTTGGTCGACGACTCGACGGTCGTGCTCGAGAACATCGAGCGCCACTTCGAGATGGGCCAGGCGCCGAGCGAGGCGGCCGTCAAGGGCCGATCCGAGATCGGCATGGCGGCGATCGTGATCACCCTGGTCGACGTCGTCGTCTTCCTGCCGATCGCGTTCTTGCAGGGCCAGGTCGGCCGCAACCTGGCCGAGTTCGGGATCGTGGTCGTGATCTCGACGTTGACTTCGCTGTTCGTGTCGTTCACGATCACGCCGTCGCTGGCCGGCAACTGGGCGCTCAAGGGTCACTGGACGCCGCCCTTCTTCATCCGCGCGTTCGAGCGCGGGTTCGTCGGCGTCCGGAACTGGTACGCCCACAGTGCGCTGCCGTGGGCGCTGCGCAACCGCTTCGGCGTGATCGCGTTCTGCGCGATCTCGTTCGTCGGGGCGCTGCTGCTGGTGCCGTTCGGGGTGGTCGGCTCCGAGTTCGTGCCGCCGGTCGACCGCGGCGAGATCTTCGCCCAGATCACCTATCCGGTCGGGACCCCGCTCACCACCACCACCGCCGCGGTGCTCAAGCTCGAGCGCGAAGTGCGCGACCTCCCCGACATCGACGCCGACACCGCGGTCTCCGGCGGATACGCGTCGCCGTTCGGCGGCTTCCTCATCCAGGGCAACGTCGGCCAAGTCCACGTGTGGCTCAAGGACGACCGCAAGCACAGCACGATCTACTGGGTCAACCAGTATCGGCAGCTGGCGGCCAAGACGCTGCCCAACACGCAGGTCGTCGTGATCCCCGCGACGGGAACCGGCGGCGGCAACGCGCAGCCGATCGACGAGCTGGTCACCGACGTGCAGGGCGGCGACCCGACCAAGTACGCCGACCAGGTCTACAAGCTGATGCAGCAGACGCCCGGCACGGCGAACGTCTATAGCGCCGCGTCGGCACTCGAGCCGCAAGTCGAGCTGACCTTCGATCGCGCCAAAGCGCGCGCGCTCGACGTGAACATCGGCGACGCGACGCAGGCCGCCGAGGCCGCGTTCGGCGGCGCGATCGCGACCCAGTTCGAGACCGCCGACGGGCTCGAACAGGTGCAGGTCATCTATCCGATCGAGAACCAGACGAGTTTGGCGGAGTTCGCGACGATCCCCGTGCGCGCGATGAACGGCAACATCGTTCACCTCGGCGACTTCAGCGCGATGAACTGGGCGCCGGCGCCGCCGCTGGTGACCCGCGTCGACCGCAACACCGTGGTCGACATCAGCGCCAACGTCGCGCCGGGTTACACACTGTCGAACGTGCAAAAGTCCTTCGCCGACCGGCTCAAGGCGCTCAGGCTTCCGCCGAGCATCGTCGTGCGGCCGCGACCGATGGGCCAGCAAGACCTCATGGGTCAGACGCTGGCAGGCCTCGGCGGCTCGCTGATCCTGTCGGTCGTGCTGGTGTTCCTATTGATGGTGGCGCTCTACAACAGCTACCGGTCACCGCTGATCATCCTGTTCTCGGTGCCGGTCGCCGCGGTCGGCGCGATCGGCGCGCTGTGGATCACGCACTCGACCCTGAACCTGTTCTCGCTGATCGGCACGATCTTGTTGGTCGGCATCGTCACCAAGAACGGGATCCTGCTGGTCGACTACGCGAACACGCTGCGCGAGCGCGGCGAGTCGAAGCTCACCGCGATCCAGCAGAGCGCGTTCACGCGCTTCCGCCCGATCATCATGACCAGCATCTCCGTCGTCGCCGGCAACTTCCCGCTCGCGCTCGCACTCGAACCGGGTTCGAGCGTGCGGTCGAGCCTCGGCGTCGTCGTCATCGGCGGCATCCTGAGCTCGCTGCTGCTCACGCTGCTGCTCGTGCCGATCATGTACGTGATCCTCGCGCCGGTACACTTCCACGGCTCGCACCACGTCGAAGACGTCGAAGCACAGTCCGACGAGATCCACCCCGACGGTCGCCCCGTCATCGAACGCCCGCCCACACCCGTCCCGGCCTGATAGGTGTTCGGCCCTTCCGGGCCGAGCGATACTCGCGTCCGGCCCGCGGGACCGACCTCGCCGAGGTGCGCAAACGCGGTTCCGTGGTGGACTGAGATGCCGAACGGCTCGGCCTTCGAGGCTCTACGGAATCGGCGACTCGAGTGGCTTCGCGCCGTCTAATATGGACGCGGGGACCAGCTCTACACCGGCGCTTGTGCCGACCGCAAGAACCTTGCGATTCGGTACATAAGCGATCCTGAGTGGCAAATCGAATCCGTTGACGAATCGAGCGCAATCAAGCTTCGGATAGTCGAGTACGATCAATCGGCCGTGCGGCCACGTTAGGTTCTGGGTAACCACCACTTGGGATCGATCCGGTATGAAGCAAAGACCCATGAGGCGCGGGAGACCTTCCATTACTTCCGCCCGCAACGCCCGAACTGTCGAAGCTCGTTCGAAGATCTCTAGTCGACCCCACGCGAGGTTATTCGCTACTCCTTCCTCGAGGCCGATAAGCGTTCCGTCGAGCGCGGAATCCAGACCGTGTAGATTGAAGGCTAGCACCGGCTCGCAAATGCGTTCGACCGCCCGAGTCGCGCCGAGGATAGCGGTAAGCGATCGAGCTTCTGTGACAAAGACCTCGTCTTTCCGTACCACAATGTCAGTTGGCCAGCGCAGAACTGATCGGACACCGCTCCAAAAGTCGGCAGTCGAAGCCCTATCTAGTACGCGTCGCGCAATTCGCCAGATGTCTGTGAACTTGATGCCAATTATCTTTCGACGAAAATAACCTTCGGAAGAGAATTCGATGACTGTCCCGGCGCCGCGACTGCGCCAAAACCCGAGATCGAGTAGACAGTTCTCGACAACGAAGATACCGCCGGTTTCGTCAACAGCGATTCCCCGCGGGTCATTGAGTCTCGTTGAAAACCACGTCTGTGCCAAACTGTCGAGATCGAGCTTGAGAACTCGGCGGCGACTCGGCACCGACATGAACAAGACATCCCCGTCGTTACTGGCAGCGATGCCCCCGACTGAGCCTTTGTAACAAACGACTCGACCGTGGTCCGGGACCGGACTTCGATAGGTTGATCGAGGTCCGAAGTATTCGGCTAAACCGAGTAGGTGCTCAAAGCCTCCGTCGATCGCGGCCTTGAACGACGCCTGGACCAGCTTTAGCCGGGACGTCCAAGGAATCGATATGAGATTACGTGTGAGATTATCGAGGACTTCGTCCTCTCGCTCCGGATGTGGGCTGACCAGGATGACCTCTAGATCCGGTCGCGACCGTAGTGCTGCCTCCAGCCACGCGCGCACGTGCGCGTCGGGAAAGCTGTAGCCAACTACGATGCAACAGGTCCTTTTCGGATCCGCGAGGAGGCGCTGGAGGCGCAGCGCGTTCTCTTGAAAGGGCCCGTTCATCGGCATCTTGCGCCGCGACGGGTAGATGAGCGGCGTTTCCAAGATCGGCGATCGAAATTCACCTCGCCGCAGAACGGACCGAGATGGAATCTTGGATCGCTTTAGGCGACTACCGGGCGGCACACTCTCCCACGTTATCGAGCCATGCAATTTGACGAGTTCGATGTCGCAGGTTCCGGTCTGCTCTCCTAAGACCGCTTCGCCAAAGTGAATGCGGTTTCGATTGCACGCAAACTCAACGACATTGTCGTAGTTTAGCGTGACGATAGGATACGGAGCAGCTTTGCGCAATTCAGGAAGAAGAGGATCGAGATACTTGATGCGATACGGGTCGGACACAAAACATTCGCGCTGAATGACGCGTTTGATCTCGTAGTTGATCCGCTCCAGCGCACGCGACGGCGTTAAGCCGGCCGCGCCCGGCGTGGCGAAGCGATCCTCTAAGGACTCTTCTATCGCTTCAAAGATAGGCTCGAGTCCAAGGCGTCTTCCTGGTTGCGACTCAACCCAGTCGCAGACGTCCTTGAACGCCTTGCGCGCCGTGTCCGCCGACGCGGAGGGCAGGCTTTCCAGATGTAGCCTAATGCGCGCAACGAAGTCTGCCGACATCGGAACGCCTGCATCGGCTGATGCTCCGGCACCGAGGAGCATGAAGCTTCGCGCGAGGATGCTTCCGGCTTTCATTCCGGTCAGGCTCCTAGCCAGCGCCAGGGGAAGAGTCGTCACGAAGCAGCTCGCGTAATCCGGTTTCGTCGAGGATCGGGATGCCGAGTTGTTCGGCTTTGGCGAGCTTGGTGCCGGCTTCTTCGCCGGCGACGACGTAGTCGGTCTTCTTCGAGACCGAGCCGCTGACTTTGCCGCCGGCGGCGACGATGAGGTCGGTCGCGTCGTCGCGGGTGAGCGCCGGCAGCGTGCCGGTCAGCACCAGCGTCTTGCCGGCCAGCACGCCGACGGGCTCGCGCGGGCGCAGCGGCGCGGTCGTGTCGACGCCGGCGCGCTGCAAGCGCTCGACCATCGCGCGGTTCGGCGGCTGCTCGAAGAACAACGCGACGCTGTGTGCGATCTCGGGACCGATCCCTTCGCTGCGCAGCATCTCTTCTTCGGTCGCGTTCACGAGCGCGTCGAGCGAACCGAAGTCGCCGGCCAGGATCGCGGCGTTCTGACCGCCGACGAATCGAATCCCGAGCCCCGACAGCAGCCGCGCCAGCCCGCGCGACTTCGAGCGCTCGATCGCGGCCAGCACGTTGGAGGCGGACTTCTCGGCCATTCGCGGCAGCGCGGTCAGGTCGTCGAGCGTGAGGTGGTACACGTCGCTGACGTCGTTCACCAACTTCGTCTCGACCAGGGCCGCCGCGAGCTGGTCGCCGACCCCCTCGATGTCCATCGCGCCGCGCGACGCGAAGTGGCGCAGCCGTTCGACGAGTTGCGCCGGGCACGATGCGTTGGTGCAGCGCGCGGTCGGCTCACCTTCCGGATGGTCGACCGCCGCGCCGCAGACCGGACACGTCGTCGGGAGCGTGTACTCCCGCAGGCGCTTGCCTTTGCGCAGCTCGAGCACCGGACCGACCACGCGCGGGATCACGTCGCCGGCGCGGATCACCGTCACCACGTCGCCGATCCGGATGTCGTTGTTGCGAATGTAGTCTTGGTTGTGCAGCGTCGCGTTCGAGACGGTCGTGCCGCCGATCTGCACCGGATCGAGCACCGCGTTCGGGTTGAGGATCCCCGTTCGGCCGACGCTGACCACGATGTCGAGCAACTTCGTCTGCGCGGCGCGGGCGCGGAACTTGAACGCGATCGCCCAGCGGGGATCCTTGGCCGCGCTGCCGAGCTTCGCTTGCAACGCCAGATCGTCGACCTTCACCACGACGCCGTCGATCTCGTAGTCGAGCGTGTCGCGGCGTTCTTCCCAGTCGGTCACGAACGCGACGACGTCGCGGATCGACGCGACGCAACGCGCGTGCTCGTTGACCCGAAAGCCGAGTCCGTGCAGGTACTCCAGCAGCTCGTGCTGGGTGCGCGGTGGCTTGGGCGCGTCGAGCTCACCGACGGCGTAGGCGTAGAACGACAGCCGCCGCTCAGCGGTCATCTTCGGGTCGAGCTGGCGGATCCCGCCGGCGGCAGTGTTGCGCGGGTTGGCGAACAGCGCGAGACCACGCGCCGCGCGATCGGCGTTGAGCCGGTCGAAGTCGCTGCGGCGCAGGTACGCCTCACCGCGGACGTCGATGTGGCGCGGGACGGCCGCGCCTTTCGCGCGCAGCGTCAGCGGCAGCGAGCGGATCGTGCGCAGGTTCGCGGTCACCTCTTCGCCGGTCGAACCGTCGCCGCGCGTTCCGCCCGCGGTCAGCGTCCCGCCGTCGTAGCGCAGCGAGACGGCGAGGCCGTCGATCTTGAGCTCACAGGTATACGCGACGTCGCCTTCGACGCCGCCCTGCTTGCGCACGCGCGCGTCGAACGCGAGCAGCTCCGCCTCGTCGAACGCGTTGCCGAGCGAAAGCATCGGCCGCGCGTGTACGTAGGGCGGAAAGCCGCCGGCCGGCACGCCGCCGACGCGCTGCGTCGGCGAGTCCGGCGTCCGCACGTCGGCGTGCGCCTCCTCGAGGTCGAGCAGCTCGCGCAGCATCGCGTCGTAGTCCGCGTCGGCGATCGTCGGATCGTCGAGCACGTGGTAACGATAGTTCGCCTCGTCGAGCTGCGCGCGCAGCTCGGCGGCGCGCTTGGCGTAGGCCTTCAGCGCCACGGTTTCGGGGTGGCGACCTGGACCGCGTAGCCGTCCGGATCGGCGATGACGGCGATCCGGCCGAAACTCTCGTCGTGCGGCTCTTGAAGGATCTGCACGCCGGCCGTGCGGGCATCGGTCACGAACTTGTCGACGTCGTCGACGTGGAAGCCGAGCTGCAGCGAACCCGGCTTCACCGCCAGCGTCTCGCTGGCCGGGTGCAGCCCGAGCATTCGTCCGTCGCCGAGGTCGAAGTCGACCCAGTGCGGGGCGGCGTCCGTGCCGACTTTGAGGTCGAGAATCGTGCGGTAGAACTGCTTGGAGCGCTCGAGGTCGGCGCTGACGATCATGGCGAGAGCGAAGCGGGCCATGCAGCCCGCTTCGACCGGCACGCGCGCAGGTCCGCCGCGCCCGCGCGAACGAAAATCCGCACGTGACAACCGACGAACGACGCCGCGCGTTCCGCGCGCTCCACTCGGGACCTGCGATCTTGCTCCTTCCCAACGCCTGGGACGTCGCGAGTGCGCGCATCTTCGAGGAAGCGGGCTTCGGCGCGGTCGCTACGTCGAGCGCCGGCCTCGCCAACGCGCTCGGCTTTCGCGACGGCAACGAGCTCGCCGTCGACCTGCACCTCGCAACGCTGGAACGGATCGCCGGCGCGCTCGACGTGCCGCTGTCGGCCGACGTCGAGAGCGGCTACGCCGCCGACGCCGCCGGCGTCGCGGAGTTCGTCCGCCGCTTGGCCGCGACCGGCGTCGCCGGCTTCAATCTCGAGGACACCGTCGCCGAACGCGACCCGTTCCCGCTCGACGTCGCGCGCGATCGCGTGCGCGCGGCGCGCGAGGCCGCGCCCGACCTGTTCCTCAACGCCCGGACCGACATCTATCTGGCCGAGATCGGACCCGAGAGCACGCG